>QWCR01000012.1_pt1 | contig 273334 bp, 220 predicted proteins | sample 1972581 | NCBI WGS metagenome assembly QWCR01 (sample SAMN09866703, study PRJNA288562) | Human oral metagenome isolate pre4_saliva, whole genome shotgun sequencing... | isolation source: mouth | host: Homo sapiens | place: USA: California
TTTTTTAGGTTTCAAGGTAATGGTAGCATCACCATTTTTAATCACTAGGTTATCTTTGCCATTACCAGCGATTTCTTTGATGTTACCAAGGTTTTCTGCCAATTTCACATCAAAACCATCAGCTGCAGTATTTTTCACTACATCAATATTATTCTTAGCATTAGCCTCACGAGTGAAGTTTTCTGCACCTTTCACTTTTAAAGCTTCACCAAGATTGCGATGTACTTTATCTGTGTCAGCAGCATCTTTATTACCATAGAAATCTAAGCCTTTATTAGCAAGTGTAGTATTGGCATTGTTGATACGACCATCTAATTTAGAAATCGCATCACCTACATTCTTAACTGGTTCTGTACCTGTGCCATCATCTTTTGTGATGTTGTATGTAGGGCCTGTGAAGGAGCCGTCAGCATTGACTTTAGAATCTCCACCGAGTGCTGTAGCTAGGTCAGATTTCACAGTATGTAATTGTCCACCGTTTACAGCATCTTTGGAGTTTGCTGCTACTTTGCCATCAGCGATGTTGGACAAGGTAGTTGGCGCTGTAGTTTCTCCATTAGGATTTACCACACGAGCTTGTGGAGTTGTCACTTCTTCTGGTTTTTTACCTTTGTTTGGATGTATCGCCAAGTTTATCTAACTTATTTGTCACTTTTTCATCTAAGGATAAAGTAATGGTTCCATTATTAGCTACAGTTTTGATTTGGTCAGCTGTACCTGCTACTTTTAAAGTACCAGTCGCTAATGGTAAGTTTAAGTGATCTGCATCAGCTGCTGCACCTACGTTAGTATCACCAGCATAACGTAGATTTGCATTATTCGTCACTGTTGTATTTAAGTTAGAAATTGCCTCATCTACATATTCTTTATTCGCTGCATCGCCATTATCTGTCGCTTTCGCTACATTGGTAACTTTCATGCCACCAGCATTGATGCCATCTTTACCGATTGTAACAGTTTTAGTTTCACCAGCTGCTCCATCTGCACCTGCTGCAGTATTAGCGATAGAAACACCATCTGCGCCTAAAGTAATTATAGAGCCTGGTTTACCTGCTCCTGTAGCATTACTGATGGATTTAATATTTCCAAGGTTTTCTGCTAATTTCACATCAAGGTCATTGTTGTTTTTCACAACTTTGATGTTGTTTGTTTCAGCATCTGTACGAGTGAAGTTTTCTGCACCTTTGATTGTCAAAGTAGTACCTAAGTCACGGTGTACCTTGCCAGCATCTGTTGTATCGTTACCTGTGAAATCTAATCCTTTAGTAGCAAGTGTAGTGTTCGCATTGTTGATACGACCATCTAATTTAGAAATCGCATCACCTACATTATTTACTGCTTCTGTCGTATTGCTACCATCATCTTTGGTGATGTTGTATGTAGGGCCTGTGAATACACCGTTTTCTACTTTAGCACCACCGCCTAATGCTGTAGCTAAATCAGATTTAACAGTGTTCAATTGTCCACCGTTTACAGCTTCTTTGGAGTCTGCGGCTACTTTGCCATCTGCGATGTTGGACAAGGTAGTTGGCGCTGTAGTTTCTCCATTAGGATTTACCACACGAGCTTGTGGAGTTGTCACTTCTTCTGGTTTTTTACCTTTGTTTTAGTGTACACTACAGATCCAGCTTCACCATTACGCAATGCATTCACTTTATCTGTTAATGTTTTATCGTTTAAACCATCTTTGCCAGTTAAGCCTTGTGCACCAGATGTGCCATCTTTACCATCACGACCATTAGATGCTGTATCACCAAGTTTAGCTAATTTGTCTGTCACTTTTTCATCTAAGGATAAAGTAATAGTTCCATTGTTAGCCACAGTTTTGATTTGATCAGCTGTACCAGCTACTTTTAAAGTACCTGTGGCCAATGGTAAGTTCAAGTGATCTTCACCATTTGTTGCACCTTCGTTAGTATCACCAGCATAACGTAGATTTGCATTATTAGTCACTGTTGTATTTAAGTTCTTAATCGCATCATCTACATATTCTTTATTCGCTGCATCGCCATTATCTGTCGCTTTCGCTACATTAGTGATTTTCATACCACCAGCATTGATACCATCTTTACCGATTGTTACAGTTTTCGTTTCACCAGTTGCTCCATCTGCACCTGCTGCAGTATTAGCGATAGATACACCATCTGCGCCTAAGGTAATTTTGCTACCTGGTTTTCCGTCTGCATCAGCATTAGTGATGGAAGTAATATTTTTCAAGTCACTAGCAAGTTTTACATTTAATGTATCTGCTGACGTGCCATCTTTTTTCACAGTGATATTGTTTTGACCGTGGATGTTTAAAGTTTCTCCTAATTTACGAGTCACTTTATCTGCTGCTGCATCATCACCAGCAAATACCATACCTTTTTCAACAATACCATCTACTTTTCCTTCTAAAGTTGTTACTTTTCCTGCTGTTTCAGAGATTTTTGTATTTTGTCCCTTGTTCGCTGCATCTAGTTTTTCGATGGCCTCTTTAATAGTTCCAGCATTTTCAGCAGTACCTTCCGCATTAGTAATACTGAAAGTTGGTCCTGTAATTTTGCCATTTTCATTAATTGTTGTGCCACCGATGATAGCACCAATTTCAGATTTAGTAGTATGTAATTGTCCACCGTTCACAGCATCTTTGGAGCCTGCTGCTACTTTTCCATCAGCGATGTTGGACAATTTAGTTGTACCACCAGTTGTTGTACCATCTGGGTTAACCACACGAGCTTCCACAGTGGTAGCTGGTTTTGCATTATTCAATACATTACCTGTTGCATCTACATCTGTAGCTTTATAGTATTCTCCATCTTTAGCTTTTACAACACGGTCACCAGCTTCGTTAGTATACACTACTGATCCAGCTTCGCCGTTACGTAATGCATTCACTTTATCTGTTAATGTTTTATCGTTTAAGCCATCTTTGCCAGTTAAGCCTTTCGCACCAGATGTGCCATCTTTGCCATCACGTCCGTTAGAGGATGTATCACCTACTTTTGCTAATTGAGCTTTTACAGTTTCAGCTAATCCAACTGTAATTGTATCTCCTTTTGCTGTCGTAGTGATTTCGTTATTAGCACCATTCACATGTAATGTACCTGTTGCTAAGGATAAACCTACTTTTTCAGTTACTTGATCTTGCGCATCTTTTGTCACATTACCTGCAAAGTTTAATGTAGCATTACCAGATACAATATTTCCTAAATTAGAAATTGCATCATCTACATATTTTTTATTTGCTGCATCGCCATCTGCTTCTGCTTTCGTTACATTAGTGATTTTCATGCCACCAGCATTGATGCCATCTTTACCGATTGTAACAGTTTTAGTAGCACCAGCTGCACCGTCTGCACCTGTTGCAGTATTAGCGATAGATACACCATCTGCTCCTAAAGTAATGGTAGATCCTGGTTTACCTGCTCCAGTAGAATTACTAATAGATTTAATATTGCCAAGGTTTTCTGCTAATTTCACATCAAAACCATCACCTGCAGTATTTTTCACTACATCAATATTATTCTTAGCATTAGCTTCACGAGTAAAGTTTTCTGCACCTTTCACTTTTAAAGCTTCACCAAGATTGCGATGTACTTTATCTGTATCAGCAGCATCTTTATTGCCATAGAAATCTAAGCCTTTATTGCCAAGGACAGTGTTCGCATTATTGATACGACCATCTAATTTACTAATCGCATCGCCTACATTCTTAACTGCTTCTGTACCTGTGCCATCATCTTTTGTGATGTTGTACGTAGGGCCTGTGAATACACCGTTTTCTACTTTAGCATCACCACCTAAGGCTGTGGCTAAATCAGATTTAACAGTGTTCAATTGACCGCCGTTCACAGCGTCTTTGGAACCTGCTGCTACTTTACCATCAGCAATGTTGGACAATTTAGTTGTGCCACCTGTTGTTGTACCATCTGGGTTAACCACACGAGCTTCCACAGTGGTAGCTGGATTTGCATTATTCAATACATTGCCATCTTTATCTACATCTGCAGCTTTATAGTATTGTCCATCTTTAGCTTTTACTAAACGTGCGCCATTTTCATCTGTATATACTACAGATCCAGCTTCGCCGTTACGTAATGCATTCACTTTATCTGTTAATGTTTTATCGTTTAAACCATCTTTGCCAGTTAAGCCTTTCGCACCAGATGCGCCATTTACACCATCACGACCATTAGATGCTGTATCGCCTACATTGTTAATAGCATTTAATTTTGCTTTTACTGTGTTAGATAAGTCTAATGTATAGGCACGAACTTTAGTTGTAGCATCTAGGTCACCACCGGAAATAGCCAAGGTATCTGCATTCACCGCTACTGTAGTATCATTTGCATTTACTTTGTATGTTGTTACACCCGCAGTTGTTGTATCCGTAGTAACAGTTGTATTAATACCATCTGCTACTTTCACAGCATCTTGTGCTGCACCTTTTGCTAATTCTTTGACTTTGTCTTTACCAGCATCAGATAAATTGCTTAAGTTTTTATCTGCAGCATTATCAATAGTGCTACGAGTCGCTTTATCTAAACCAAATGTAACTACACCATTATCGCCTGTTGTAATTGCTAAACCAGATTTAGGACCTTCTGCAGTGGTAGTAGTGTCTGTAGCTGCTGTGAAGTTAAATCCATCTTGCAGTTTAACTGTTTTCTTAGCAGTGTCTTGATTTGATTTATAAGCAATACTTGTATCTAAGTTTTTAGCAATTACTTTCGCATCACCAAAGTCGACTGTACCTTTGTCTCCATTAGTTGGAGCTTTTACAGTTACTTTTGTATCGCCATTTTTGATCACCAAATCACTAGCACCATCACCAGAGATTTCTTTCATCTTCGCAAGGTTTTCTGCCAATTTTACATCAAGAGCATCGCCATTTTTCACAACTTTGATGTTATTCTCAGCTGCTGCACGAGTGAAGTTTTCTGTACCTTTAATTGTCAAAGTAGTACCTAAATCACGATGTACTTTACCAGCATCAGTTGTGTCATTACCTGTGAAGTCTAAGCCTTTAGTCACTAATGCACCATTAGCTGTAGTAATACGAGTATCTAATTTAGTAATGGCTTCACCAACATTAGATGCGGTTTCTGTACCTGTACCATCCGCTTTTGTGATGTTATATGTAGGGCCTGTGAAAGTACCATTTTCTACTTTAGCACCACCACCTAATGCTGTAGCTAATTTTGTTACTTTATCTGCAGTATCAGAGATTTTTGTATTTTGTCCCTTATTCGCTGCATCTAGTTTTTCGATGGCCTCTTTAATAGTTCCAGCATTTTCAGCAGTACCAGTTGCATTTGTAATACTGAAAGTTGGTCCTGTAATTTTGCCATTTTCATTAATTGTTGTACCACCAATGATATCACCAATTTCAGATTTAGCAGTATGTAATTGACCGCCATTCACAACATCTTTGGAACCTGCTGCTACTTTTCCATCAGCGATGTTGGACAATTTAGTTGTACCACCAGTTGTTGTACCATCTGGGTTCACCACACGAGCTTCTACAGTAGTAGCTTTTGTTGCACCATTCAATACATTACCTGTTGCATCTACATCTGCAGCTTTATAGTATTCTCCATCTTTAGCTTTTACTAAACGTGCACCATTTTCATCTGTATATACCACAGCTCCAGCTTCGCCGTTACGTAATGCATTTACTTTATCTGTTAAAGTTTTGTCATTTAAGCCGTCTTTACCAGTTAAGCCTTGTGCACCAGATGTACCAGCTTTGCCATCACGACCATTAGAAGATGTATCACCTACTTTTGCTAATTGAGCTTTTACAGTTTCAGCTAATCCAACTGTAATTGTATCTCCTTTTGCTGTCGTAGTGATTTCGTTTTCAGCACCATTCACATGTAATGTACCTGTTGCCAAAGATAAGCCTACTTTTTCAGTTGCTTGATCTTGTGCATTTTTTGTTACATTACCAGCAAAGTTTAAGGTAGCATTACCAGATACAATATTTCCTAAATTAGAAATTGCATCATCTACATATTTTTTATTTGCTGCATCGCCTTCAGCTTTAGCTTCTCCTACATTAGTGATTTTCATACCACCAGCATTGATACCATCTTTACCGATTGTAACAGTTTTAGTAGCTCCATCTTTCGTATTAGCGATAGATACACCATCTGCACCTAATGTAACTGTAGAGCCTGTTGTACCATCTCCACTGCTGATAGATGTGATATTTTTCAATTCACTAGCAAGTTTTACATTTAATGTATCTGCTGCAGTACCATCTTTTTTCACAGTGATATTATTTTGACCGTGGATGTTTAAAGTTTCTCCTAATTTACGAGTTACTTTATCTGCTGCTGCATCATCACCAGCAAAAGTCATACCTTTATCAACGATATCTTTTACTTTACTTTCAGTTTCAGAAATCTTAGTATTTTGTCCAGCATTCGTAGCATTTAACTTATCAATAGCATCTTTAATAGTAGTTGCTTCTTCTGTTGTACCATCTGCTTTAGTAATGTTGAAAGTAGGTCCTGTTACAGTTCCATCTGTTGTAATATTAGTACCACCGATAACAGTAGATAAACCATCTACTGCTTTTAATTTACCTTTTGTCGCATCAGATAAATCTAAGGAATATTTACGTACTTTATCTGTACCTAGTTCACCACCAGAAATAGTAAGACCATTACCTGTTACTGCAACTGTTGTATCGTTAGCATTTACTTTATACGTAGTTACGCCTGCAGTTGCTGTATCTTTTTCAACAGTAGTATTAATACCGTCTGCTACTTTCACAGCATCTTGAGCTGCGCCTTTTGCTAGCTCTTTAACTTTATTTTTGCCATCATCAGATAAATTGCTTAAGTTTTTATCCGCTGCATTGTCAACTTTTTCACGAGTCGCTTTGTCTAAGCCAAATGTAACTACACCATTATCGCCTGTTGTGATTGCCAAGCCAGATTTAGGACCTTCTGCAGTGGTAGAAGTGTCTGTAGCAGCTGTGAAGTTAAATCCATCTTGCAATTTAACTGTTTTCTTAGCAGTGTCTTGATTTGATTTATAAGCAATACTTGCATCTAAGTTCTTAGCAATTACTTTTGCATCACCAAAGTCGACTGTACCTTTCTCTCCATTAGTTGGAGCTTTTACAGTTACTTTTGTATCGCCATTTTTGATCACCAAATCACTAGTACCATCACCAGAGATTTCTTTCATATTAGCAAGGTTTTCTGCTAATTTCACATCAAGAGCATCGCCATTTTTAACAACTTTGATGTTGTTCTCATTTGCTGCACGAGTAAAGTTTTCCGCACCTTTGATTGTCAAAGTAGTACCTAAATCACGGTGTACCTTGCCAGCATCAGTTGTGTCATTACCTGTAAAGTCTAAGCCTTTAGTCACTAATGCACCATTAGCTGTAGTAATACGAGTATCTAATTTAGTAATGGCTTCGCCAACATTAGATGCTGTTTCTGTGCCTGTACCATCCGCTTTTGTGATGTTATATGTAGGACCTGTGAAAGTACCATTTTCTACTTTAGCACCACCACCTAATGCTGTAGCTAATTTTGTTACTTTATCTGCAGTATCAGAGATTTTTGTATTTTGTCCTTTATTCGCTGCATCTAGTTTTTCGATGGCCTCTTTAATAGTTCCAGCATTTTCAGCAGTACCATCTGCTTTAGTAATACTAAAAGTTGGACCTGTTACAGTACCATCTGCAGCAATTGAAGTTCCACCAATCACATTGGTTGCTAAATTCCCTACAGCAGCTAATTTACCTTTAGTAGCTGCAGATAAATCTAAGGAATATTTACGTACTTTATCTGTACCTAAATCACCACCAGTAATGGCAAGTCCATTTCCAGTAACTGCTACTGTTGTATCATTAGCATTCACTTTGTATGTCGTTACACCTGCAGTTGCTGTATCTTTTTCAACAGTGGTATTAATACCATTAGCTACTTTCACAGCATCTTGTGCTGCTGTTTTCGCCAATTCTTTGACTTTATCTTTACCAGTGTCAGATAAATTGCTTAAGTTTTTATCCGCTGCATTGTCAACTTTTTCACGAGTCGCTTTATCTAAGCCAAATGTAACTTTGCCATTATCCTCTGCTTTGATAGCCAAGCCAGATTTTGGACCTTCTGCAGTAGTCGTGGCATCTTTACTTGCTACGAAGTTAAATCCATCAGCTAATTTAACAGATTTAGCTTTCGCTACTGCATCATCGTTAGCACGATATTTAATAGATGCATCTAAATTAGGCGCTACTACTTTCGCATTACCAAAGTCCACTGTACCTTTGTCTCCATTAGTTGGAGCTTTTACAGTGACTGTAGTATTGCCATTTTTGATTACTAAATCTTGCGAACCAGTGCCAGCGATTTCTTTCATGCCAGATAGTTTATCAGACAATTTAACAAGCAGACCATTGGCACCATTAGCAGCATCTTTTTCTACACGAATGTTAGTATTCGTTGTAGTAGACGTGTAATTCGCACCACCTTTGACAGTTAATGTTGTATCTAAAGTACGTGCTACACCTTGAGTATCGTCACCAGTGAAAGTAATCGCTTTCATCTTGAAAGTATTATAATCGGACTGCAATGTATCTACTACAGATTTTTTAGCAATATCTTTAATCGTAACGCGAGTGCTTTGATCTTGGTTATTACCATTTTGTTGAATCAAAGAAGCTGTACCATCAGTATTTACTGTATACTCACCTGATTTGATATGCATCTCAGCTGTTTTATCAATTTTATCATCAAGAGCTGTTTTTACAGTACCTGCCGTTACTAGTTTATTAGCCTCTCCTGCTGCATTCACAGAACTCGCCAATTTAGGGTTGATTTTAACAGTCCCATTAGTATTAGAAATATCTAATGCATTTGTATTATCAGTAGCCACAGATTTTACAACATTTGTTACATTCAACGTAACAACACCATTAGTATTAGAAATGGCAATATTGTCGCCTGCTTTTAAAGTGACACGTTTCTTAGTTTGATTATTCACAGTTTGAGGTTCTACATCAGTTGGGTTAGCATCTCCCGCATTTTGTGTACGTAATAACCACTCATTGGATTCTAATGCTTTTAACTGTTTTAAATTAACCGCATCATAATCTCCGATTGCACCAGCAACACCAGTCAAACGACGAGCAAATCCTGAGCCACCAGAAGTCCGTTTTGTACCGATGGCCACAATACCATTACCTTTATCATTGGAATTATCTTCTCCGATATTATTTAGTAAATATGGTGATACACGAGTTGCTCCTGGATCTGTACTGGAGTTCACTACGTCACTTGCATTAACCTCTGTAGACCACCCAAGAGCTACACTACCTTGGCCCGCTAATACTTTTGCATTCGTGCCAATCGCGACTCCATGTTTTGCATCCACAGCCGCTGTAGTTACACGTCCATTTGTATCTTTTACTTCAGCTACACCCACTACAGCATTGTCACCAAGAGCAATACCAGAAGTGCCATGTGACTGTGCAGATGTACCAATAGCAATCGCATTTTTAGTAGAAGCGATGACATTTTTTGTATCATCACTAGATCCAATACCGATTGCATTTTTACCAGATATATTAACAAAATATCCTAATGCAGTACCATATCCTGCTCCCGCTTCTACTAAATTTCGAGCACCCACACTAATCGCTTGATTCGCATTGACTGTAGAAGTATAACCAATATTTGTACTTCCAGAATTTGTAATAGATAAATCATAACCTACAGCTGTAGATTTTTCTGCTGTTACTACTGCGTTTCTACCAATCGCAACAGCTCCTAATGCTCGTGATTTTGATAGATAACCTACAGAAACACCATCTGCTGTTGTTGATTCTGTATCAATACCAACAGAAACTGCACGCTTCCCTCCTGCTGAAGCACGTAAACCTACCGCTACAGTTTCTATTTCAGAAGCTGTCGTGTTCGTACCTATAGCTACGCCATTATCCTTTAATGCTGATGCACTATTACCAACAGCAATAGCGGAGCTACCTATTGCTTGAGCCCCTACACCCGCTGCAAAAGCATGTGAATTCGTGGCTTTTGCCCCATTACCAATAGCGGTAGAGGCTTCTCCCGTTCCTTGTGCAGAAGTACCCAATGCGATGGCATCGGTATGACTTGCTACAGCTTCTTTACCAATAGCTGTTGCGCCTGATGCCTTACCTTGTGCTCTTGTACCAATGGCAATGGAGCTTTCACCTGTAGCCATTAACTTTTTATCATCAGCAATGCCGTCATCACTGGAACCAATCCCAATAGCATTTTTTCCACTTACACTTAGAGTATAACCAATAGCTGTGGAATATTGACCTCCTGCTTCAGTTTTAACAGTAGAACCAATATTGACAGACTGATTAGCTTTTGTATACGAGTTATAACCTAGAATCGTACTAGCAGAAGCATTATCACTAGCGGTGATATTCATACCAACTGCGGTGGTATATTTCTCCAAAGCCTGTACATTTCTACCCAAGGCTACAGACCCAGCACCTTTAGACTGTGCAGCGGCACCAATGGCAATAGAAGCTTCGCCAGTCGATTGATTTGTTATATTATTAAATGTGCTACCAATACTAATAGAGTTTTTACCAGAAGCTAAGTTTTCACTACCTGCTGCAAATGCATTACTCTCTGTTGCTTTCACTAGATAACCAATAGCTGTAGCAGTATTACCTGTTCCTTCTGCGCCTGTACCAAGTGCAATAGCATTAGTATTAGATGCTAACGCCTCTTTACCAATAGCTGTAGATTCATTATTATTAGCTTGTGCTGCTGTACCAATAGAAATGGCATTTTCACCTGCTGAATTTAATTTTCTATTGCTGTTCTCGCCACTAGAACCAATTGCTACGGCATTTTTACCTACCGCTCGTACTTCATAACCGATAGCTGTAGCTCTGGCTTTGCTTGCTTGCGCATCTGTACCTATAGATGTAGCACTTTTATCAGATGCTAAGGCTTTATAACCAATGGCTACCGCTTTTTCTGCTGTGGCTTTAGTTTTTTCTTTATTATCAGAAGCTGTATTACCATCCTTAGTTGGTTCACCACCATCACCACCACCGATAGCGATAGCATTAGCTGCACTAGCTGTAGCACCACGACCTAAGGCAGTGGCATTACCCCCTGTAGCAATAGTACGGACACCAATGGCAACATCGCCCCATTTATCATAATCATCAATAGTTTTACCATTATCAGTATTGATATCATTATTGGGCACACCATTTTCATTATATACATTAGCGCCCGCTAACGACTGCCACCCTACAGCTATAGCACCATTACCATAGCCACGAGAACTAACACCAAATGATGTAGCCCCTGTTTTCTTAGCTCGTGATTGTTCACCCATAGCAATGCCATGAAGGTCGGCATGTGTATTATATCCTACACTTACACCATAATCGTCTGTAGCTTGAGCAGTACGCCCGATTGCAACGCCAAAAGAATGACCTATGATCTGAGCTCCCTGTCCTATTACTACATTTGAGTTTCCCTGCGCTTTTGCATCTACACCAATAGCAATCCCTGGCTCAACTCTCCTAGCTCCATCGCCTCCAACAGCTGTTCCATCAGAATAGCTACCTGCGCCAATTGCAATAGTTCCATCGGTTATGTTTGTACCTCCAGCCAGCGATACTGATGCTCTCGCTGCTGATACATCCGTTACCAACGCATCAGCCCCCACAGCCATAGCCGCCAAGATACTAGCTACAACGATTTTCTTCTTACCAGAATGGTTTTTTGCCATTTCAGATACAACAATATAACATTGTTTTGACTTGCTCCAAATGACCTTAAAAATTTTGTTCATACTAAACTCCTATACATATATGTTTACAACATTTACATAACAAACAAAAGATGCTCACTTACAATATATACTCATAAGTTAAGCATTTATGGCACAAAAAATTGAATGCTTACGTATTTCATAATCAACTTATTAAAATAGATAAACATTCATTATGATTTTATATTTATTTATACACCATCCTTTGGGGACACCTCATCCGTTCTCTCTTTTCACACTAAACACCTAACACAAACTACTTTATTTAAAAAATAATTTTTCCATTCTATTATATACTAATCTGGTGCACATTGGAATAGTTTTTTTTACAAAATTTATTCTTTTCAGCCAAATTTACAGCTAAAACATCGATGTACCAATATTTTTTGCATCTACTCTTGTACAAATATAGTAAAACTACATAACCATATCGAATTAATTGGAAATAGATATATTTTTTCCTCCTACTTTTATAGGTAATTCTATTTCTCAATTATGCTAATTACATATATACGTCTTTACAAGCTTAACTGTACCAAAACAAGAACATATCACTTACTTTGCATAAAAATTCAAAGTGAAACTACCAAACTATCTTCAAATACAAAAATTTCAACTATCTTGGACACCTGTTTCTTTTCATTTACCGAGTTTTGCCAATACCATCAAAGTCAAAGTTCATGACTGCGTCATAAGCATCCTTGATATCTCAACAATAGAATCCTCTAGGCTTATTCGCCACGGAAATAGAGTAGTATTTTTCCTTATACTATACTACAGATACAGATAAGAAGAGCCATCAACGTGTGTACGGCGTTAGGCTCATCTCAAAATTTGGGAATATGATGACGCCTAACATGTTGAGGTTAGCAGACCTCTTTGCATTAGGTATGTTCATAAATCAGAGAAATTAGAATCCAAAAAAGGACAACACATAGTGTTGTCCTTTTTCAGTAGGTGATGCCTCCATCACCAAGAGCTCTTAAGAGCCATATCTAAGTATCTATTATACTATCAGAATTACTATATTCAGTCAACTCATTATTTATAGAGTATACTGCATTTTCCCTGACAGCATTGTTTTCCACTGTCCATAATTAGAACATCCCATACGTTTTAACAACTTTTGATTCAATTTATTTCCCGCAAGATATCCCATTCTCCGGTGATTAGAATAAAAGAACTTTTTCATCAATTGTTTTAACTCTATCAAGGATTCAAAATATCCTAAAATTTTGAGCACATCAAATAAAGATAGTTTTGAGTCCTGATACCCATAATGTTTTTGAGGATTTAATGAAAATGCCTTCACTACATTAGAATTAACCTTATAATATGTAGGTGTGGTAAAGTGATTAATTACAGATGTATGTGCACAATTATTTCTCAAACACAGCAAAAAATCCATCATGTTCAGGAACTCTGATCGCTTACTTTTCTTTAATTTAAAATCACTTAAAACATCCTCTAGTACATCATCTTGCAAATAGTGTAATAATCTAACAGTCTCTCCAAACGTTAAGGTTTCTATAGACACCCAAAAAGGGACTGCGACATTCTTATGTGGAATCTTATGAATATCTCTATATACTGCAACATTCGCTGGTGCTATATACTTTTTTGATTGATAAAACTTCATGTCAATATGATCATTCCTATCAATCAGATTCGTTAAGTAAAATGGTTTAAAAAGGATAAAATCAGCAAACTTACTGTATATTTTTTTATTTTGTTCATTGACAAAGGGATAATTTAGAGAATATGGGCAATATGTAACACTCGATGTATTTGTATCACTAGGGTCCATAAAATTTGATTTATTGGTATATTGCATCGTATCATTAAGCATCGTACAATGCCGTTTCGAAAAATGATATGCAATTGAGGTCTTTAACTTCTCTTCTACCTTATTTAGCCTTGAAAATATAATATTAGAAAATCTTTTATCAAAAGAGTACACCGCTTTAAAGTCATCTAAAGTAATATTTTTATATATTTTAGGATTTAATGTATCTAAGAACAAGTTTTCAAATCCATTAAATAGAGAATAATAATTTTGTTCTACTAGCACTTTATTTAATTCATCATCCTTAAAAATAAGCCCTCTACATTTTAATCTATTTTTCAGACTTTCACGTGATAAAAATTTTTTTATTGCCATTTAAATCACCTTTTTTGCAGTTTCCCTAAGCCCTTCATCTTTAATTTTATAATAATTAATTTCATCTATAAATACTATTATCATCTACTATGAATATAGCGATACAATTTGTCCATACAAAAAGTCTATCATATTTTTATGGAAAAATCGACAATGCAAACTATTTATATAAATATATTTCGTTAGCATTGAAAAGAACTGCATTCCTTTAGGTATGGAGTCAATATTATTAGGATCTAAAAGTCCATTTCTAAGTGCTACCTTTAAATTGTTTGATGTCATTGGTGTTGCACTTGTTGTTACTATCTCTATCTCTGCTGGATACCTTAATACTCGACTTGAAAAGTATGTAGATTGGGGCCCTTGGACTACTTTCATCCCCTTTGGCCTTATTTCTGTTATCAACGTTGGTATTTCCATGTTATCTACACGATTTACAGGGAAATTAAGCAACTGGGGGAATTATCTAGGCATTGTAAATACAATCCTCTCCGGTGCAATAGATTATATACTGGGAAATAAAGCGGCCATTATTACCTATCCTATTACATTTATCATCTATACATTTGCCATCAAAAAATGGAAAGCCTCTTATGAAGGCATTCCTAACACGATGACTCCGTCCCGAAAATATATAGTAGGAACTATTATCACTATCGTCGCTTTTACCATTTCAATTGTAGCTAATTATATCGGTTTTAATAAGAATATAAATTTCTTATCCTCTCTAACAACGATCGTATTCGCATTCTCACTCATTGCTAACCTATTCAACGCTTTAAAGTTAGATCCGCAATGGCCATTTTGGATGATTTATAATATCGTGCAACTATTGAAAGCCTTCACCTAAGGCAACTTTGCAAACGTAGGGAAGTATATATTCTACATAGTTAACGCCATCGGAGTTTTGTTATTCTGGAAAGAGAAAAAATGCATATAATAATGTTAATAGGAGCTAACAGTAGTATTTTTTCTCAGAATATGCTATACTACGTGTATAAATAAGAAGAGCCATCAACGTGTGAACGGCGTTAGGCTCATCTCAATGGCAAAAAGAAATGGACCTAACGTGTGAGGTGATCAGACCTCTTTTACGTTAGGCCATTTTATTATTTATTTCAATAAATCAATAAAATGAATTAGTAATTCCAAAGCTAAAATGATCAAATAGAACTTTTCAAACTCGGTCATACTATCACCTCCTCCTATTATAGGAAGAGATGAGCCCAACTCACGTTGATGACTCTTTAATTTTTATTATAGCATAAATCGTGCATACTGTTGATAACATTTAATACTACTTACAATTATAAACAGAAACAAAAGCACCTTGTCGAAACAAAGTGCCAATCTTGGTGATCCAGGAGGGATAGCGGCAAGCTTAGACCTTTAGGAGCCACAGACGACGAGAAGGTCTTAGCGATAGCACCCCTCCCACACAAAAAGGATCCTACATCAAGTAGAATCCTTCGTACTCTGGTGATCCAGGAGGGATAGCGGTAAGCTTAGTTCTCTAGGAGCATAGCGACGCGGAGAACTTAGCGATAGCATCCCTGCCACACAAAAAGGATCCTACATCAAGTAGAATCCTAAATACTTGGTGATCCAGGAGGGATAGCGGCAAGCTTAGACCTTTAGGAGCCACAGGCGACGCGAAGGTCTTAGCGATAGCATACTAGTATACGTAAGCAACTTAGGTCTCTAGGAACGCAGTGACCTTAGTGCGTCGATCCCTCCAACATAAAAAGGATTCTAGAAAACATAGAATCCTTTGTTAGTGGTGATCCAGGAGGGATTCGAACCCCCGACCCACGGCTTAGAAGGCCGTTGCTCTATCCAACTGAGCTACTGAACCATATGTAATTACAATCACATCCAATTTACCCATACATAATAAAATAACCCATCACATAGACATTGTCTCTGTATGGGAGCGTATTGAATACAATTACATGTATAAGTGGAGCGGGTGAAGGGAATCGAACCCTCGCAACCAGCTTGGAAGGCTGGGGCTCTACCATTGAGCTACACCCGCACATAAGAAAATGGTCGGAGCAGCAGGATTCGAACCTGCGACCCCCTGGTCCCAAGCCAGGTGCGCTACCAAACTGCGCTATGCCCCGATATCTTCTATCCATAGTAGTGATTCATCTTAACTGTCCTTGGGAAACACTGTTTCACTACCGTTTGCTACTTGCTGTAACAACAAATATATAATATCATATCCATCACATCTATGCAAGTATTTTTTTATAATTTATTTAACTTTTTTCTAACCGTACATGGCAAGTGGAAATGGAACACGGTACTCCCTACTCATAGCACCAATGATTCCATATATAACTAAAAGAAACGGGTGCGCTAGTATTCCAACGCACCCTTTCATCTTGTATTTATTCTTCACTTTCAGTAAAGAAAATTTGTATGCTTTGTTTTCCATCTGCATGGACAGAGTCCTTGATATGTACCGTTAGTTGCTCTTCATTTGTTCTACCAACAGAATCTCCATCTTTTACCTGCTTATCAGATGTCAAGATATAATCCGCCACACTTAGGATATAGTTCCAAGCTTTCTCTGGATCCCATGGGCAATGAAGTAACTCCACATTTAATTGGTTGAACAGTTCCATACCGCTCGTAGATAAGGAGATGGTGCCATCCTCTTCAAAATCCATATCTACCCATATCATATTCGCCATAGGCAACATATCATCTCGTAAGGTTTCCGTTTCTTCATGGAATTTGTCAGCTTCATATAGCACGCCATTCGTGTACACTGCACTAGCTCCCTTTTGCTCTGTAGCCACTGCAAGTAGCTTGGCTAGCAACATACCTTCTTCCAAAGGATTACCTGGACCTTCCACAATACTGATGGCCACATGGTACGTATGTCGTGTTCCTACCTCTACAGCAGATTCCCAAAGGTAATTTCTCATACCTCCTTGTTCTACCGCCTGTCGTGGCATAGGAAAAGAGAATGGGGCAACTACTACTTTATAGCCATCAATCACTAAGAAATGAGCTTCTTCCATGTCATCTTCTTCTACTGAATCCACATCCACTGTCGCAATAGCAGCTCGAACTTTCATCCCTTCCGGACTGGTAATCGAATCAATATCCCATCTTGCAAGCAAGTCCTTCTTAAATCGATTCACATCAAATGCTGTATCTTCCAGCAAGACCATCCCCATAAAACCACGTTTACCTATCATGGGTCCCATATCGCCTATACTATCTAAGATCCTTTCAGATAAATTCCGCATAGCTTCAAACAAGAGTTGGTTTTCCGCACTTTGTACATCCATGGTATCTACATCCAAACTCATAGTTTTTTCCATGATAGATTGAATCAGATAATCTCCAGATCCATGAGAAGCTTCTTTCATTAGCACTAACAATACATTACTAAAAGATGGCCCTAGCAATGTCAACGTTTTCGTTTTACCGTTAAAGTATAATACTTGTCCTACTGTGCCAGATTTGGTTGGGTTAAAGTCAAGGTATAACCTGGATGCACTTTCCCCTTCACCAGTCGCCGCAAATAAGCATAGATCCCAGCTAGCAGGCGTAGCACGCACTTGTGATGGTCTATCCACAGAACTCTGAATATCCAATTTTCTTGTACTCAGTCCCTCCCGATCAAATGTTAACATTTGACGAGCTGACAACAAATAAAATTGTTTATTATCATGGATAAATAATGGAAATGTTACATGCAAAGAAGTATATTCTTTTTGGTATGTTCCATTTTCCACATTCAGCAAGAAACTAAGCCCTTCTGGTGTCTTAGGATATCGCTTTAATAGGTGCATCCATTCTTGTGGTGATATCCCTTTCCATTCACCTTGAATGACGTTCCATACATCGGGAACTAACCCACGATACACTCGAGATATATCTGACATATACCGTTCATGAATGGTCAACCCTGAATCGATGACATCAATGGTAGCACCTACCCCTAAGTCACTTCTACGAAGATAGGTATTGATCACTTCCACCGCTAACTCTTTATCTGCTACATAATACACAAATCTTGCCATTCCCTTAGGAATATCGATACATGTTGTACTTACAATACTATTTTCTTCCAATGCCGCTGTAATTTTAGCATCCAATCGTTTGAATTTTTTTGTATCCCCTAGGGAAGCATCCAGCATCACATGTACATGATGTAAATTACCTAATTCTGCAATGACCTTTCCATTTTGATACAACTTGGCACCATAAGGAATCCCTAATTCATCCAAGGAGATAAGCATTTCCTCTACTAATTCAGAACCTTCATCCATAGAAAACCGAACTACACAATGGTCAATCTCACCATTCTCTTTATATACCGATTCCCCCTCATGAACCTCTCCTACATCCGCCAACTTATGTTCTATCAATATTTCTAAAGAACCTCGACAAGATTCATCAAATTGAGCTGGAATATATAGTTCATATTGCATCCGTTTCTTATTGTCTGCTGTCATATCTCTTAGATCTCCACTTTCAATCACCAATACTTACTACCAGTACAACTCATGTGGTGTCTCTCTGTTACAATTCACTCACTCCAAGAGAGTCACAGAAATCGGTAGGGATTGTAAAATTTCTTTTGCCAATTCACGTGTTGATTCTGTAGTACGAACCATACACAATCCCTCCGCATTCACCGTTGTCATGATCCCTACGTATTCATAGCCTTCTAAAATCCGATTCACATAATTTGTATATGTCCGTTCAATTTGAAAGTACACATACTCTGGATCATACACAATCTCTTGTTCTTGCATCTTGTTCCTCCCCTATGTCGTAAGGAATTATTTTTGTTTCGTTTCACGACGCATCATGGAGTATTCCTCCAATGGTGTATCAATGTACAAACGCAATTTCATTTGTGCATGTTTTGCCACATCAATATCATTGCCATCTTCATCAGTGATACGTGTAATCACATGTTTCACCAATGGTCCATGAGGTTGGCAAAACTCTACTTCTTCCCCTACTTTAAAGTTGTTACGTTGTTCCATGTAGGCATAGCCTTCTTCTGCATTGTATCCTTCTACTAATCCGATGAAATCGTGGGTTTGCGTATTGGAAGATTTACCATAGTTTTGCGCTTCTTCCCCTGGTTTTTCCATGGCAAAGGCCTCTGTGTATGGACGGTGAGAAATTTTTTCTAATTCTGCATACCATTCATCACGTACATACCAGTCATCTCCTTCTTCTAGGAATTTATCGATGGCTTCACGGTATACTTTGGATACAGTAGCTGCATAGTGTACAGACTTCATGCGACCTTCAATTTTTAAACTATCTACACCTGCTTTATAGAGTTCAGGGATATATTTTAATAAGCATAGATCTTTAGAGTTAAAGATATAGGTACCATGTTCATCTTCTTCAATTGGATAGTATTCGCCAGGGCGGTTTTCTTCTACTAAATTATATTTCCAACGGCACGCTTGTGTACAAGCCCCACGATTCGCATCACGGTTGGTCATGTAATTACTCAACAAACAACGGCCAGAGTAAGAAATACACATAGCTCCATGTACGAAGGCTTCAATTTCAACATCTGCTTTCTCACGCATAGTTTTGATATCTTCAATACTAACTTCACGAGCTACTACTACACGAGCAGCCCCTTGTTCTTTCCAGAACTCTGTAGTCAAATAGTTCGTGGTATTTGCTTGTGTACTCACATGCAATTCTAAGCCTGGAGCCACACGCTTTGCCAACAAGAAAATACCCAAGTCCGCTACGATGATCGCATCGACCTTGATACTTTCCAAGAATTGTAAATACTCTTCTAAACCAGTTAAATCTTCATTATGCGGAATAATGTTACAAGTGACATAGATTTTTTTGCCATGGCTGTGTACAAATTCTACAGCCTCTTTCAATTGATCATTGTCAAAATTGGAGCTAGCTGCACGTAAGCCAAAGGCACGGCCTGCACAATATACGGCATCTGCACCATAGCGGATGGCCATTTTTAATTTATCCATATTACCAGCAGGGGCTAGTAATTCCATATGTCGTTTAGTCATGAATGTTTCCTTTCCATATACTTACACTCATACCATCTCCCATAGGGTAGATAGTAGTATTGTAATATTCTTTTTGTTCTACATAGGTTAAATACGCTTGCAAGCGTTTCACAATAGTTTTAAAGCGACGAGGTGGTTCTTTCTCTCCCCGCACATAACCACGGAACAAGACATTATCTGCTAATACTACAGCGCCTTCTGCTAATTGGGGTTCAATGAGTTCCAACTGTTTTAAGTACTGACCTTTAGGTCCATCTAAAAACACTAAATCAAAGGGACCTTCTAGGCCTTCGAGCAATTCTGTAGCATCTCCTTTTAATAGAGTGATTTTCTCTGCATAGTCTGATTGTGAAATGAAATGGCTAGCCATCCCATGGCGTACATCATCTAATTCCATAGTGATGAGCTGTCCCTCTTTGTCCATATGCTTTGCCAGCAACAGCGAAGAGTACCCAATAGCAGTGCCCACTTCTAAGACTCGCTTTGGTTTATATAAACTGATTAAGTCTTCAAAGAGTTCTACTTCTGACTCTCGTAAAATTGGCACATCATGCAAAAGCGCATAGATACGTTGTTCATTTAAAATATCTTTAATTTTCATAAATTTGATCCACTATTTTCAAATGTTCATCATAGGTTTTCGTAAAATGATGATGTCCTTCTTTGTCAGCCACAAAGAATAAATACTCCGTTGGTGGCGCATACAAAACTGCCTCCATGGATTTGATGCCTGGGTTTGCAATAGGTCCTGGTGGTAATCCTTTATGAAGGTATGTATTGTACGGACTTTCCAATTTTGTATCCTCAATACTAATCAAAGGCTTAGGATACCCCAAAATATATTGAATACTAGCACATGATTCTAAGGGCATGCCAGTTTTTAAGCGCTGACGAAAAACTGCGGCAATGATCGGTCTATCTTCATCAAACTTCGCTTCTTTTTCCACCAAGGATGCTAAGGTAATAAATTCAAATATAGTCATTCCTTGCGCTTCAATATCTTGGCGCATTTTTGGTGTTAATTGGCGATTCATTTCGTCCGCCATGATGGCCATCACATCTTCTGCTTTGCTACCTACAGGAATTTCATAGGTGCTAGGGAATAGAAATCCTTCCACCCGATAGGTAACAGGCTTCGTTCCCACCATATACTCATAAGGTGTATAGGTCTTTCCTTTTTCCATGAATGCATACTGCGTATCGATGCCTTGTTCTTCAATGCGTTTGCCAATTTCACCAATGGTAAATCCTTCTGGAATGGTAAGTTTCACCGTTTGTAATCTACCTTGTTGGAGCAAGCCAATAATCTCACTTAAACTAGAATGGTGTGGAATCTGATAATATCCATGTTGTAACTTATCCATGGTTCCCGTTAAGCGTAGAGCACCACGGAACACAGCAGGTGACGTGATCAGTCCTCTTTCATAGAGTACATCCCCAATCTGTGCACCAGTTTGATTTTCACTGATAACAACTGTTTCTACATCTTCCTTTGAACCACCAGTCCAAGGAATATAATATATACCTGCTAAGATTCCAAGCAAAATTACGATTAGAATTGCTACACATCTATAGATATAGTTTGCATATTGTTTCATAGCACACTCCTTTTTCAACGAATACTATATTATACCATTTTAGCAGTATATATAGCAATTTTTCTATATAGTATAGGTCAATCTATCATCGATACACTCACCTAGACCATATATCGTAACGCCTTTAGGTACAATACTTTTTTACCTAGCATGTATGTAATCCATCTTCCCTTATACAGAAAAGGCTGTAACCACACTGTCTTTCGACAGTCTGTTACAGCCTTGACTAACGATTAGTCCATTTCTTCGTATAATTTAATGACTGCATCGAATTCTTCATCAGTAGGAGCTACGTAAACTTGTTCTCCTTCTTCTTCATCAATGCGTGCAATAATCACTTCTGGTTCATCATGTTCAGTGTCTTCTTCTGGAGGAAGAGATACTAAAATCGCAAATGCTTTTCCATCATGTTGAATTAGCATTTCTTCTTCATAATACATTTCTTCTCCATTTTCGTCTTCAATGACAATAACAGATACTTCACCTTCATAACCTTGTTCGATCATGGTAACCTCCTTATGAACGACTATCTAAATAGCCTTGTAAAATGACAACTGCTGCCATTTTATCAATGACTTTTTTCCGTTTTTTACGACTTACATCAGCAGCAATTAAAGATTTTTCTGCCATCACTGTAGATAGGCGTTCATCCCAAAATACAACTGGCGTGGAGATGACTTCTTGCATCTTTTCCACAAAGGCTTCCGTTTTTTCAGCCCGCTCTCCTTTGGTGCCATTCATATTTTTTGGCATACCTACCACAATAGTGTCTACCTCGTATTCACGGATTAACTCCGCAATGCGCTGAAAGTCTTTTTCATGAGATGTGCGACGAATAGTTTCGATGCCTTGCGCTGTAATATACAGCGCATCACTGCATGCTACGCCTATGGTCCGACTTCCCACATCTAGTGCCATAATTCGCATTATAATTGTTTCGCTTTCACATATTCTTTCACAAGTTCTTCAATAAGCTCATCTCGTTCGATACTACGAATATCACTACGAGCATTATTATAACTTGTAATATACGTTGGATCTCCAGAAATGAGATATCCTGTGATTTGACTAATTGGGTTATACCCTTTTTCCGCCAAGGCTTGGAACACATGTTGGAATACTTCTTCTGGTGTCAACGGTGTTGTTTGTACCGGTTTAATCACCATTGTTTTGTCTGAAAGATTCATATAATCCCTCCTTATCATGAGTTTTCTAGTGAAAATCTCATCTATGAGTAAACTTATCCAACCATGGATTGGATTGCCTCTTTACCTGCTGCTAAGGCTTGGTCCATCGCTGCCGGATCTTTACCACCAGCTTGTGCCATATCTGGACGGCCACCACCATTACCACCAGCCGCTTGAGCTGCTGCTTTTACGATGTTACCGCAGTGGATACCTTTGCCAACTACGTCTTTTGTAGCCATGCAAACGAAATTCACTTTATCGCCACCAGCTGCACCTAATAATACTACGCCAGAGCCAATTTTATCGCGAACCATATCCGCCATGTCACGCAATTCGCCCATATCAGATACTGGTACGGAGGCTACTACTGCTGTTACATCGCCTACTGTAAATTGACCAGCTAAGACACTATCAAGGTTACCGCTGTTCAATTCTTTTTTCACTTGATCTAGCTCACGTTCTACAGCTTTTGCATGGTCTAATACTTGTTGTACTTTACCTACTACTTCTTGTGGTTTTCCTTTCACAAGAGAAGCTACTGCTTTTAACGTTTGTTCTTCTTGTTGTGCTAACACAAGCGCTGCTTTACCTGTCACCGCTTCGATACGGCGTACGCCAGAACCAATACCACCTTCGGAAGTGATACGGAATTGACCGATGAAACCAGTATTTTCTACGTGAGAACCGCCACACAATTCGATGGAGAATTCTGGCACAGATACAACTCGTACTTCGGAACCATATTTTTCACCGAACAACGCCATAGCGCCTTTTGCTTTCGCCGCATCAATGGACATAGTTTCTACTTCTAATGTGGAGGCACGAAGAATTTGTTCGTTTACCATGTTCGTAATGGTTTGTAATTCTTCTGCTGTCACTGGGGAGAAGTGTGTAAAATCAAAACGCAAGTAATCAGGCGTTACTAAGGAACCTGCTTGGTTAACATGCGTTCCCAATACGGAACGCAATGCAGCATGCAATAAGTGTGTTGCTGTGTGGTTACGTGCCATATGCTGTCGGCGTTCTATATCGACTTCGAATGTCACTTCGTCGTTTAGAGAAATGCTACCTTCTACCACAGTCCCTACATGGTAGGTAGTACCTTCTGGTAATTTTTTAGCCGTATGTACTTCTACTTTACCCAATGGGCCTACGATGAAACCAGTGTCACCTAATTGACCGCCTCCCTCTGCGTGGAATGGAGTCGTTTTTACAATGATCGTAACATCCTGTCCATCTTCAGCACGTTCAATGGCTTTTGCCCCTTCACCGATTAACAATACTGTGGATGCTGTTGCATTTTCATCGTCAGAAATATGTTCGCCAGATAAATGGGTAATATCTGGAGTAGCTACTTTTGCGTCTACGTCTTCACGAGCTTCACGAGCACGAGTACGTTGTTCATTCATAGCACTTTCAAAACCAGCTTGGTCGATAGTGAAACCAGCTTCAGAAGCGATTTCTTCTGTCAATTCCCAAGGGAATCCGTAGGTGTCATATAATTTGAATACATCTTGACCTGGTACTGTCGTAGCGCTCTCAGCTTTCAATGTATCCAATAATTGGCTCAACATGTCTAGGCCAGATGCCAATGTTTGGTTAAAACGTTCTTCTTCGTTCGCCACTACTCGTTTTACGAAGTCTTGTTTCTCCACGATGTTCGTGATAGCTCCGCCCAAGATATCTACAACGATATCTACTAATGGTACCAAAAATGGTCCTTGAATACCTAATAGACGACCATGACGAACAGCACGGCGCAAAATACGGCGAAGTACATATCCACGGCCTTCATTAGATGGTAACACACCATCTGCAATCAATGCCACAATAGCACGAATATGGTCAGCAATAACTTTCAAAGAAACATCTGTATTCGCATCTGTATGATACGTAACACCTGCTTTTTTCGCTGTGGCTTCGATGATTGGGAAAATCAAATCTGTTTCAAAGTTGCTTTCTTTGTTTTGTAATACAGATGCCAAACGTTCTAAACCAGCGCCAGTATCGATATTTTTCTTAGCCAATGGTTCGTATGTACCTTCTGCTGTACGATTAAATTGCGTAAATACAAGATTCCAAATTTCAAGGAAACGGTCGCAATCACAACCTGGTGCACAGTTTGGATCATCGCAACCACGCTCCGGTCCTAAGTCAAAGAAAATCTCGCTATCTGGACCACATGGACCTTCGCCAATTTCCCAGAAATTATCTTCTAAACGGCTGATATGGTCTTCTGGTAAGCCAATTTCATTATGCCAAGTGTCATAGGCTTCTTGATCATCTGGATATACAGTAACGTACAATTTTTCTTTATCTAATTTGATGACTTCTGTTAAGAATTCCCATGCCCAATGGATGGCTTCTTTTTTGAAATAATCACCAAAAGAGAAGTTTCCCAACATTTCAAAGAATGTATGGTGACGTGCTGTACGTCCTACGTTTTCAATATCCCCTGTACGAATTGACTTTTGGCTTGTCGTAATTCGTGTGCAAGGTGGTACTAATTTACCTGTAAAAAATGGTTTCAAAGGCGCCATACCAGCACCGATTAATAATAAAGATGGGTCGTTATCTGGAACAAGAGAATAACTCTCTTGCTTTAAATGTCCTTTACTTTCAAAAAAATTCAAATACGCTTGGCGTAATTCATTTCCTGTCATGGTTTCCCTCCTAAAATTGTCTATTGCCTTTATTATACCACAGATTTTGATGAAAGTATGCATTTAGGTGAGGTCATTGACTTATATAGGATGATGATACTTTCCATACTAATTTTATATTTCAGAGCTACCTACACTTAAACAAATTCACCAAAAACGTAATGACATAGAGTCCAATAGCTGTCAGTACAATGGTCCCCCCTGGTGCAAAGTCTAGCCAAAAGGCACTACACAAACCTCCTATGACGGATATTACGGAATATACTGTAGCGATACCCCAGGTTTCTTTGAAGCCCCGTTTCCATAAATGAGCAGATGCAACAGGAACTATCATCAACGCACTGATCAATAGAATCCCTACTACGGTCATCCCCATGACAACTACAAGGGCTGTTAAGATGGCAAAAACCATATTCACACGATTCACATTGATACCTACAGTGCGAGCAATTTCCTCATCAAAGGAGGTAAGCATTAAGGAGTGATATACAAATTTCATGATAATACCCACTACGACAGCTACCACACCGATACCATAAATATCTGTCATGGTTACCGTCAAGATACTACCAAATAAAAAGTTCAATAGTCCAGTGCTAGGCATTTTTACCATTGTAGAAAATACGATAGCCAGAGCTAAGCCTGCATAAAAGAATAATGCCATTATCATATCTGCGTATTGTTTTTGGTAGCGACGCACGAGTTCTATGCCCATGGCAGAAAGAACGGTCAATATAACAGCACCTAATGGAGGGTATACTTTCAGTAAAGATGCCCCAGTCACACCAGCAAAGGCAATATGTCCTAATCCATCACCGAGCATAGATTGCCGTTTAATGACAATGAACATACCAATTAGGGGGCACATGAGAGCCACGATGAGGCCTGCTAAAAAGGCACGTTGCATAAATGTATAGGATAAAATGTCCATCTTAACCTCCTAAATGCCATGCCAAACGAGAGCCCTGATGACTTTCCATAAAGCCTTTACAAGGTCCATAGTAACAAGCATGTCCATCCACACATAAAATTGTATCTGCCACTTCCATGGCTTCCGTCACATCATGGGTGACCATGATAACAGTGATGTTTTCTTCTTTTAAAGATCGCAACACTTCGTATATCTTTTTGCTTGTTTCAAAGTCGATACCACTTGTGGGCTCATCCAGCAAAATATAGTTCGGTTTACGTGCTAAGGCCTGAGCTAACATGACACGTTGCTGTTGACCTCCACTGAGTTCTCCAATACGACGTTTTAAGAAATCTTGCATACCCACCAATTCCAAAGCATCCAAAATGCGGCCTTTTCTATCTTCCTTCGGTACGTGAAATAAAGCGAGTCCCACTACCTCTTCTACGGTAGCTGGAAATTGGGCTGCATTCTTGTTATAAATTTGTGGCACTAAGTGAATGAGTCCTTTCATTTGTGCTTCTTTCGGACTAATGCCATCTAAACAAAGATGTCCAGCTGTCGGTTCTAATAGTCCTGCTACCATACGAAGCCAGGTGGTTTTACCAGATCCATTAGGTCCCACCACCAGTACAAACTCACCTTTGGGAATGGTGATCGTCATATTATGGATAACCGTCTGAGATCCATAGGAAAATTGTACATCTTGTATGTGAATGCCTGCGTGCGTCATAGTTAACTCCTTTATGTTTCTAGTTATCGCATATATGGCAAAAGCTGTAATGACATCATCATTACAGCTTGTGTATTATAGTACGCGTTTTGCCCCTACATAGCGTGGTCCCCAGTAGCTATCATCAATATCTGCTACGGCTACACCACTGCTAGATGTGGCACTGATGAATTGTCCATCGCCGATGTAAATACCAGAATGGGAAATCCCTGGTTCATAGGTTTCAAAGAACACTAAATCACCCGGTTGTAGATTACTTTTCTCTACTTTTTTACCCACTGTGTACTGTTCGTCAGCTTGGCGCGGCATATCAAAGCCTATCTTTTGAAATACATATCGAATATATCCTGAGCAATCAAAACCTGCTGGTGTAGTGCCTCCAAATTTATAAGGCACTCCCGTAAATGTATTGGCATAGGTCAAAATCTCTTTCACATTGCCAGATATAGGTTGATGTCCAATCTCTAAGCCTTTGTATGTTTTGCCTTTCTTTTTGAAAGTCAGCCCTTGTGGGGCAGAGCTTTTGTCTTTTTTATGCTTTAACGTAGATGTGATAGCTGTGGATTCTCTATTTGGATCGATATGGGCTAATAATTTAGCATCTTTTTCAGAAATTTCTTTTTTCTTTGACACTGTATTAGTTGTGGATGGCAGTGGTTTACCCATCAACTTTTTATAGGTCACTGCTCCCAATATTCCGTCCACTGTTAATCCATTATCTTTTTGGAACAATCTAACAGCCCACTTTGTGTTTGCATCATATTCGCTAGTTTCCCTAGCTTTATAACCAGCAGCGATGAGTTTCTTTTGAATACCAAGAATTTCATTGCCTGTATCACCATATTGGTAAGCTCCGTGTACACTAGTACCTAAAAAGCCTACTAATAGAGCGACTGCCAGGTATTGTTTCTTTTTACTCGTCATAGGACTCCTCTCTTATATACGATTATTTGTCTTCTATGTGACAGTTTATGGTATCTTTCACCCAATATAACGGTCGTTGTTTGACTTCTTCAAAAATTCGTCCCACATATTCTCCAATGATACCAATGCCTACCAATTGTACGCCACCTAGGAAGAAGATAGCCACCCCTAAGGTAGACCAACCACTGATAACATTATCAGAGAAGAAGTGAACAAACAATATGTGTCCAATCATAATCAGGCTTAATAGTCCGCATAGCAAGCCGATATATAAGGCTAAACGCAAGGGTACTCTAGAAAATGCTGTAATGCCGTCTAAAGCAAAGCGCATCATTTTTTTTACACTAAATTTAGAAGTGCCTGCAAAGCGTGGGGGTGCTACGAAGTGAAATTCATGTTGTACGAACCCCAAGTCGCCTACAATGCCCCGCAAAAATCTACCATGTTCACGGAAGTTTTTCAATGTTTCTAAGGATTTTCGATTCATCAACCGGAAATCAGAACCACCTTCCACGATAGGAACATTGGCTAATTTATTAAGCACTTTGTAATAGTATTTCGATGTAAAAGCTTTTGCCCAACTAGCATCTTCTGTGGAATCACGAATGGTACGTACTACATCTGCACCTGCTTCCCAATGTTTGACTAGTTCTGGAATCAACTCTGGTGGATGTTGCATATCTCCATCCATAGTGATTACCGCATCACCTTGAGCGTAATCTAATCCACAGGTCAAGGCTAATTGATGCCCGAAGTTTCTTGCCAATAACAGCACTTTTACCTTTGGATCTTGATTACCAATATATCGCAGCATGCCTGCACTATCATCACTGGACCCATCATCGACGAAAATAATTTCATGGTCATAGTCAAGTGTTTGCAATACATCTTTGACTGTAGTATAAAATTTTTGAATATTATCTTCCTCATTAAATACGGGAACAACAATTGACAGTAACATAGCTCCTCCTTATGATCTTTACCTATCTATTTTACAGGATTGAGACTTGTTTTGCAAACTCCGCTGTATATGGAGACGATATCTGACATGCAGAACATATGCTACAACAAGGATTCATAATATATAGTGGCAAACACATTTTATATCCTGTATACTGATGATAAGAATATTTCTCTTTTCTGATACTGATTATTTTTCATCATATTCCTTGTTGCCCTTCAATAACAAGAATCCCGATTTTATTTAACATTTATTTAGCACTTTTAAACTCATTCTTTCACAACATATATAAAGAATGTGATATTACCCCCATTCAGCAGTTAATTTTATTTACTATTTATTTAGCACTTTTAGGAAAAATACTATGAAACTAACTACATTAGAAGCAATTATATCATTAAAAGAGTCTTCACAAGTTGAATACAAAAAGGCTAAAAATGACTTCCCCAAAGATGCATGGAAATCATATTCTGCATTCGCTAATACTACAGGTGGCTATTTAATTTTAGGAATTTCTGAAGACGAGTGTAAAAAACCAGTTTTAACCGGAGTAAAAGATGCTGAAAAAATAATAAGCGACTTCTGTTCTACCCTAGGTGATAGATCTAAAGTTAGCTTAAATATCATAGAAAATGAAGATATACGAACAGCTATTATTGAAGATAAAACTATAGTTATTATACATATTAAGGAGGCTGCAATTACAGATAAACCTGTTTATCTTAATAACAACCTTGCTCATACTTATATCAGATTACACTCACAAGATCATTTAGTAGATACACAGCAATTAAGTACAATATTAAGAAATCAATCTGATCAATTAGATTATGAATTACTCCATAATTATGATATATCTGATTTAGATTTAGATAGCATTAATAGTTATAAATCAATACTATCTAAGAGATATCCCAGTTTAAACTACTCAGAAATGGACAACCAAAGCTTCTTAGAGAATATCGGCGTATTTCGTAAAAATCGAAATACTAATAAGATACACCTAACAGTTGCTGGATTATTATTCTTCGGCAAATACAACTCTATTATCGATCGATTCCCACATTATCATGTAGATTTTTTTGATAAACGCGGTAATTCACAAAGATGGAGTTTCCGAATTGAGTCAGGCAATTTAGATTTTCCAGATTTAAATTTATTTAATTATTATCGCTTAGTAAGTGAAAAACTCTTATTATCTGTAAACAGAAATTTTGAACTTGATGAGTACACGATCAGAAAAAACCCTACAGATTTAACAATTGCTTTACGCGAAGCATTTGTCAATATGATAATCCATGCGGACTACTTTTTAAATACAACCGCTTTAATTGCGGAAATTCATGAACCTTTTTATATTTTTATTAATCCCGGAATTATGAAAATCCCTGTAAAAGAATTTTTCACTGGAGGCGCTAGATCCTTGGTCAGAAATCCTCTTCTCGTTAGCTTATTCACTAGAATGGGCGCCTCTGAACATGCTGGTAGCGGCAGTCAAAAAATAATTGATGTTGTAGTAAAAAATAGATTCAAAGTTCCTGAATTAAAAAGCGACTTAGAAAGAACGTACTTAAAATTATGGATAGCAGAACCTCTAGTAGACGTTTCTAATCTAAAAGAGGATGAGAAAAAAGTGTATACATCTATCTGCAATCCTCCAACTTCAAATAAATCATCTATTAAATTTACAAAAAAAGAAATTGCCAATGCTCACCCTGATATAACCTCTGCTCGCTTAACAAGAATACTTAACAAGTTATCTGAACAAAATTTAATTGTAAAGATGGGCGCATACAAAAACAGAACTTATGTTAAAGCAGTTTCTTCAGTAGAAGTGATTCATCATTGGGGAGAAACTTATGATATTATAAAACATCTATTTTATAAAGATAAATCTGATTCATAGCAGATATCTTCTTTTTTTACCCATATGCACTTTTTACTAAAACATTAAATTTCATTATAATCATCTTCTACTTATCATACGGTAGAACATAAAAGAAGGTCTTCTTTACAATAATTTCTATTCACTCATTGTAATAAAAGATGACCTTCTTTTTCTATTTTATTTCTCTCAATAATTTTATACTATTTTTACCTTCGTTCTTATGTGTCGATATTGCTATGCACTCGCTTCATGAAATCAGACATAATAGCTACACCAGTGAAGGAATGTTGCAAGCATTGTTGGTAACTGTGCTCGTGGATGCCTCCCAAAGCAATACCTTGTACTTGTGGGTAATGAGTCTGAATTTGTTTCAACAGCTCCTTTCCCCTCTTAACGCCAATGCCAGGGTGTCCTGTTTTGCATTGTGTGGGAAAGATGGGACTGATTAAGACGTACTCCAAATTAGGGATTCCTAGGGATGCTAACAACTTGATGTCATCTTCGTTGTGGACGGTGCTCCACATAGTTATGTCCTGAAAATGTTGTTGCAAGGTTATCCATAGTTCTTCTTGTTCGGATTTCCAATATCGCATTAAATTGGCGGGCATATGGATTCGTTTTGCTTTTGCAAAGACCACTCCTAATTGTTCTCGATTTGTAATAACCTTGCCATGGTATACCACGGTACTACCTATGGTATCGCAGAGTTGGAGATACTCCTCAAAGGGTAAATCAGTGTCACGGCACAGGGTGTACAGACTGCTGTGATTTCTCATCCAGTTGTCTGGTTCAGCACTATCTGCCCTCACATCAGGCAATTTAGTACTATGAAGATTCGCTTTTACTGTAGATCTATATGCTCTATGTATATTATACGGTAAACTGCTTTCTTCTGTATGATTAATACAATGCTTGCCATACTTTTGTAGTCTTTCTATCCCGCTAGATAGTGCTACACCATATGTGGCTAAGCTAATGTCATCTTTCAGTAGCTGGCGATTTGTAATCAACACTAAGGTATCTATAGATGGGTTATTTTTCTTCATAGAGCACATCGATATAATCACTCATCACCACTTGCATTCCTAAAGCTTTCACATCTTCCATGGCTTCTGCTACAGTTCTACTGTCAGCAATTTCAAATTGTGCATCCCCTTCTTCTTTTTTATTATCTTCAGAAGAATGCTCGCCTATACCTGTGCTGACACCTGCTGACAATTTCGTCGCTCCTAATGGTAGGACCCCGTTACGGAACCTAGCTGTTTCTCTAGTGGAAATCGTAATATTTGCATAAGGCAGGAATAAGCGATATGCCAAGATGACTTGCAATAATTGAGCTTCTCCTACGTCCCCTGCATTGATGGTATCATCATTGACGATAGGCCGCAGGCGTGGACAGGAAATGCTAATTTCTCCATACGGATACGCACGCTGTAACATATGGGCATGCAAAGCAGTGGCAAAGGCATCTTTTCGGAAATCATCCAATCCCAATAAGGCTGCTAACCCTACTCCACGCATTCCTCCTCGTAAAGCTCGTTCTTGCGTTTCAAGTCGATAGGGAAATACGCTTTTATTTCCTAACAAATGTAATGTTTTATAGTTTTCCCAATTATAGGTTTCTTGGAATACGGTCACATAATCACAACCGCATTCTCGTAGGTACGCATAATCGTCTACATTGGCAGGGTAAATTTCTACGCCTACTACTTTGAAATATTTTTTTGCTAATTCACAGGCACGCCCAATGTAAGAAATTGGGCTATGGCGTTCACTTTCCCCAGTCAAAATTAAAATATCTTGTAATCCTGTTTTGGCAATATTTTTTAATTCTTCTTCAATTCCTGCTTCATCTAACTTCGCCCGATGGATCTGATTTTTACAGTTGAAGCCACAATACACGCATAGGTTATCGCAATAATTTGAAATATATAACGGTGTAAATAAATATACAGAATTACCAAAGTATCGTGTTCGTACGGCCTTTGCTTTTTCCGCTAGTTCTTCCAAAAATGGTTCTGCTGCAGGAGATAATAAAACTTTCAGTCCTTCTACATCAATGGTATCTTCTTGCAATACACGGCGCACATCATCTGCTGTATATTGATCGTACGTATATTGCTCACGTTCTCGCAATACCGTTTCTAAAATGGGACTTTCAATTTGATCCATGTGGGGGCGATATTTCCAGCATGGATCGTCTATATGGTATCTGGTGGTACTAGACATGGCTATTCCTTTCCTATTATCTCAAAAATCCAGTCAATGGAGATGAAGCGCTACCACCGGTTTCAAGAGTAGGCCCTAATTTTGACAAATATGCCAATCGTCCTGCCTGGATGGCTAAACCAAATGCTTTCGCCATACCTCGAATATGACCTGCAGAAGCTACGGCGGTATTTGCCATAATCGCAGCTACGCCCATTTCCATAGCTTCTGCTGCTTGGGATGGAGTACCAATACCAGCATCTACAATGATAGGCAAATCAATTTCATTCACTAAAATTTTGATAAATTCCTTTGTCTGCAATCCACGATTAGATCCAATTGGCGCCGCTAAAGGCATCACCGCAGCGGCTCCAGCATTCACCAAATCACGAGCCACTTCTAAGTCTGGATACATGTATGGCATAACGATGAATCCTTCTTTTGCTAATATTTCTGTAGCTTTAATGGTCTCCCCATTATGTGGCAATAAATATTTTGAATCTTTCATAATTTCTACTTTTACAAAATCTCCACAACCTGTAGCTCGGGATAATCTTGCTATACGCACCGCTTCTTCAGCATCTCGAGCGCCACTCGTATTAGGGATTAAGATAGTATCCTTTGGGATAGCATCTAGGATATTTTCCACTTCTCCACCTACCGCACGACGTAGGGCTAAGGTAATCATTTCTGCACCCGCTTCTTCTAGGACAGCCTCGATTAAGTCGATAGAAAATTTTCCAGACCCCAAGATAAATCGAGAATGTAATGTATGTCCCCCTAAGGTCCATGTATCTTGTGTTTCCATATCTTTTACTGAACGTGTCATAGGTTCCTCCTTAATCAATATCTTCTCCGTGTAATAATTGAATGACGGCATTTGCCATATGTCCGGCGCACACCATGACACGAGCGGCAGTGATTTTTCCGATAGAATCGATATCACTCACACCATCACCACATAGATACCAACGATGATGTCTCCGTTCACGGCGGATACCATTACTATCCCCCCAACCTGCCATACCGGAACAGCCAACTAATAAAGGCTCTGCAGGATGGGTCAAAATCACTTCTGTCATCCACGCTTTTGTAACAGCCTTGTCCACTGCTTCTACGACCATGTCATAGCCATCGATTAATTCAGATAATCTTTCTGGTGTAAGGCATTCATTATGAACGATGACTTCACAGTTTGGATTCATCCGATTGAGATGGCCTTTCATAGCCTCCACTTTTAAAACTCCTACATCATTCACCTCATAATATTGACGGCCTAAGTTACTTTCATCCACAACGTCGAAGTCTACGATTTCTAACTGACCAATTCCAGCACGGCACAATGCCACTGCCACATGGGATCCAACACCGCCTACACCGATGAGCAGAACTTTTTTATCTTGTAAAGATACCATTTAGCCACCTCCTACAAAGGTTACTACTTCCATTGTGTCTGCAGCGCTGACACGAGTCGATTCCCAGTCTGCTTTAGAAAGAATTTTCCCATTATATTCCACTACGATGCGATCCATGCGAAACGCTAGGGCTGCCAGTACTTCTTGTACTGTTTGCCCCTCATAATGATACGTTGCTCCATTTACTTTCATCATATCCTCCTAACTATAGCGTATGCTATATACCTATTTCAAACTAGTATCATGCCAATTGCTAATCATGCTTCCTTCACCACATACTAGTATAAAAAAACAGCACGAAAAACCATACCCGCGGTGGTATGCCCCTTCATGCTGTAGCACTCTATCGTCTCACTATTCTGTTTCACTTGTACATCCACTTAGATATACCTCTATTCTGTACCCATATAGGATAGACTATCCTATGAAAGACACAAAAAAAGGACATCCTGTTGGATGTCCTCAGTATGACGAATCAAACTTATCCTACGTTGGCATTATCCAAATCAGGTTATGGGTCAAAACTTTCGTTTACTCTCAGCCAGTAGGCTCCCCAAAGTTCTCTTTCAGTATACGCTGATACGACTCAATTTGCAAGCCTAAGTATCAACAATTTTATCGTCTCCGTGCAGACACAGAGGCATAATTTTTAATCACAACGATAGGTGTCATTTGGCTATCATTGCCAAATGGATTATCGATTAAAATTTGCGCAATTTGCTGCGGTTTCAATCCACGACTATGGCCTAAGATAGCCGCTCGTTTTAAATCATTCACGTCCGCTACACAAGCTCCATAGGCTCCTGTTGCTTTCATGATAGCATCGGCTACTGCATGTGGTTGTTTTGGTCCATATACAATGCATTTATCAAACGGAGGCATGGTGCCTGTCACATCATCTGTTAAGGATGCGGTCCGTGCCATTTGATAGAACACGCCAGATTTTTTAAACACTTTAGCTACGGCTCCACAGAGGAAGGCAAACATCATTTTCCATTCCCCTTCTTTATCCATAGCTGCTTGCATACCATACACAGATGCCATAGAACCATCAGGATGGATAAAGCGATTTAAAAATTTAGCTTGCCAAGATACTTTTAAATCTTCTGGTCGTGTAAACTCCCCTTGCGTGATAGCCACGACGGATTCTGCTACGCACACAATATCTTCTGGTCCAATATAAGGACCTGCAAATTCTACGATAGCCTCTACGATATCATCTTTATTCGTTAAAATGCGCGTAGGGATTGGTAAAAGTTCTAATTCAGCCATGATGTACCTCCTATTTACGCATTGCTACTTCTAACTCTTCTGCAGTTAGAGTAATTCTAGTTTTTGAAATACGGTATGCCTCACGGCCTACTACTTGATGGTAGATATCGATAGGCATGTCCGGGAATCCCACTAAGTCTTTACGAATGTTACCACTATTAGCCGTCATCACTAGACGCAAACGAATAGTACTGCCTTGTCGTTGCTTATACACTAACGCTTCCCAATAGCCATCATGACGTTCTGCCTTTGCATCGGTTAACCACGATTGAATTCGCACATTGTCAAATTGTTCTTGTGGTAATAAATGACGAGGAAACATATCCATGATGGTTCCGTATTGTTTGCCTCTGTTCACAAATGGAATATCCGTAGATAACACTACTTGATCAAAACTAATATCTTCTACCACAAATGGAGTGCGACGTTTCACCATGATCACAATGTCTTCATTGCCTTGGCGCCATGCAAATATGCGGTAGGCAATATAAATGATAGCAATGATACAGGCTATCCACACTAGGGTATCTATTAATGTGTAAATATACATAATTCCTCCTATAGAGTAATGAGCTTAGCTTCTAAGCTAGTATCCTTGAAAATATCTTGTACGATAGACGTTACTCGATCCGCATGGCTAGTAACACAAACTTGTATAGAGCCTTTTCTACCTGATGTCTGCTCTAAATCTTCTCCGTACAAAATAGCTCCTACAGCATCAGATGTTTCCCACGCAGGATCCACAAAGCAAATTTGTTCTTTAGCCAACTCACGCAATATGGGTTCTACTAAAGGATAGTGGGTACATCCTAAAATGGTCACTTCCACATTTGCCTCTACCAAAGGCTGTACATATTCTTTTGCACAATGTCGTAAAACTGCATCATCTAAATGACCTTCTTCAATACAGGCCGCCAAATCTTTACAGCCTTGTTCTACTACTTTTACATGAGGCTTCAAGGTATGAACTGCATCCATATGTTTATGACTATTAATAGTCGCGACGGTAGCCATAATGCCTAAAGGTCCTTTACGTTTCTGTTTGACTTTGATACGCAGAGCATCATGAATCCCCTGGGCCATCCCCACAATAGGTACATCAAATTGTTTGGATAGTTTGTCCAAGGCTACCACAGAAAATGTATTGCAAGCGATGACTATTAGTTTCACTGGTTGGGCCACTAAAAACTCTGCAATTTTCGTAGCAATGCCTTCAATTTCCTCAATCGGCCTATTGCCTACTGGATTGTTTGCACTATCTCCAACATAAATAAAATCTTCTTCCGGAAATTCTTGTGCTAGCACAGATAATACAGATAATCCACCGATTCCAGAGTCGAATACTCCAATAGGTAATTCCTTCTGTATGGGCGTCATTCCCTACTCCTCCTCTGCTACGGCTTTCATGGGTTTAAAAAATACATCTGGCAAGCGAATAATTTTACCTGTTTCTTTAGCCGTAAACACATTTTGTGTTTCCCCTGTACAGATCAATGCATTATCACTGTCACGGATAATCCGATATGTGAAAGTACATTGAGCCCTCGACAAAGAGGCTACTGTTAATTCCACCCGCAATACATCATCAAAGCGTGCCACTTCCTTATACTCACAGCTCACTTTTGTAATAGGAAAGACGATGCCCTCTTGCATCATGTCCCATAGACTAATACCACAGCGGCGAAAATATTCAATTCTCCCCATTTCAAACCACCGTAAATGATTCGTATGATGGGCAATCTCCATCATATCCGTTTCATAAAATCGGACACGTAAAGATGTAGAAATCATCGTATACTACCTTTCCTATGCAATAAGAGGCTCCAAAGAGCCCCTTTACTGATTAATCAATTGATCCGATAGGCACAAATTTTTGTGCTTTTTCCTTATGGGAAGCCTTAATATAGCGATTCGCTACTTTCATAGCAATTGCTAATACTGCCACATCATCCACCCAGCCAAGACCTGGTACGCTATCTGGGATAAAATCAATAGGCAATATCAAGTATCCTAAAGCGCCTGCAATAACGGCCTTTACAAATGCTGGTGTATCTGCATCACGTAAACAATAATATAACATAACAGCTTTTCGTGCAAACATAATATTACGACCCATGCGATTCACAGTAGACATAAAGGCATCAGATGTAAAGGTTTTTCCATACTTAAGGATTTGTAAGATATTCATAGTTATAACCTCTCTGATTATTGTTTGAACTTGTCTTTTGCTTGTTCTGCTAAGTCAATGGCTTTTTCTTTTGTTTGTTCTGCCAATTCCACTGCTGTTTCCTTCACAACTTCCGCTTTTTCACGAATGTCTTGCACCGCTTCTTGTGCGTGGTCAATCGCTTTGGCTGTCAATTCAGAAGCTTTTTCTTCTACTTGCTGTAATGTCGGCTCTACCACCTCTTTTACCTGTTGAAGTTTTGGTTCTACCTTTTCTTTCACTTGTTGTAATTTTGGTTCTACCACTTCTTTTACATCTTGCATAACAGCTGTGGCTTTTTCCACCACTGGTTCTACTTTAGTTTGTAAGGAATCATTTAATGTTTGTCGCACCGTATCTGCTTTTTCATAAGCTGCTTTTGTATATACACTTGCTTTAGATGCTGATGTACCTGCTACGGCACCAGTTAAAGATAATGCTTCAGTTGCTAAAATTTTAAGTAAAGAGCCTACGCCTTTTGCAGCATGACGAGCATTATCTAGTAATTCTTCATTACCACTTTTCTCTAATGTGTCTTTCACCGTAGCTGCCAAGATGGATACGGCTCCTACTGCTAGATCTTTTACAGCACTTACATTAGCCAACAAATCTGCTCCAACAAAAGAACCTGCAAAGCCTTTGGCACTTGCTAAGTAATCATTACCAGACACCTGTACATCATTTAAGAAATCTACAGTTTCATTACCCAACGGTTTATCTCGAAGTGGTGTATTCGCCAATGTGATGACTGTTTCTTTATTATGTTCATAAATATCTACTAAACGTTGACGATATTCTTCATAGTTCGGACATGCTGGCATACCATCTTCAATCCATTTTGCAGCCATTTTACCAACACCATAGGTAATAGCCGCTGCCACAGGGACGCGAAGAATCACTGTTGGCACGACTGTACATACTAACGCTGCTACAGCACTACCACCAAGACCGACTAAAAATCCAGTCACCCCTTCTTTAGCAGGGCATACGCCATATACTTGAGCAATGCGTGATACCATGTACACATCATTAGCCAATAAACCTACATAATTAAATTTTGGTAATGCCGCGATACCAGCTGCACGAGCTGCTGCCCAACGGCAAATCATTTCTACTTCTTCTTGTACATTCGTTGCTTGAGGAAGTGTTGCATTATTGTATTCCAACTGCTCCATATTTGTCTCCTATATTGACCACAAAACATTAAATGTAAATGTACTTATTACCCTTATTGTATCAAATTTCTCAATGAATTACCAACTTGTTAGTCCACCGTCTACAGTCCAAGCTGCACCCGTCACGAAAGATGCTTTCTCACTGATAAGAAAAGCAATGACTTCGCCTACTTCTCGCGGTTGAGCAATCCGTCCTAATGGATAGTGTAAAGCCATTTCTTCCTTAGCTTTCACAATATCACCCGATGGTTCATTGGCTAATTGTTTTGCCACTAATGAAGTGTCTACATCACCAGGACACACACAATTAACGCGAACACGATGAGGTGCCATTTCTAAGGACAGTGATTTCGTAAAACTCACTACAGCCCCTTTGGATGCTCCGTACACAGTGCACGCCACATTACCTTGTAGTCCTGCATCACTTGATATGGTCACAATACTACCATGCACTTGTTTCAAGTACGGTGCTGCGGCTTGGCATAAAAAGACAGTACCTTTTACATTGGTTCCGAACATCTCATCAAAGTTTTGCTCATCCACATCTTCTAATAGTCGTTCTTCATAATAGCCAGCTGCTGTTACTAAGGCATTTAAATTGCCAAACAAACGAATCGTATCTTCCACAATACGACGGCAATTCATAACCTTACTTACATCTCCTTGCACAAATCGTACTTTCGAGGAAATACGGCGCAATTTCACCACCGCTTCTTGTCCATCCCATTCATTGCGGCCGTTAATCACCACACACCAGCCTTGCTTTAACAACAATTCTGCCGTAGCAAAGCCTATGCCCGATGTGCCGCCGCTAATTAATGCTACTTGATTATCACTAAATTTTTGCATAGTTACTCCTACTATATAATCCCCTGTGAAAGTAAATAGTCATAGGACAATTTCATTAACATTGTCAGAGACATAGCGATAAACAAAAATCTCACTAGTCCTGCGCCTTTCACCATGGCTAACTTTGATCCCGCAGTAGCGCCAATAATTTGTCCCGCTGCAACTGCTAAACCATAGCCATAGTTCACTTGATCCATATAGATGAACACCATCAAGGACCCAAAGTTACTCACTGTATTTAGTACTTTGGCATTTCCTGATGCGCCTAAGAAATCATAACCCATAAACAAGAAATAGAATATTAAAAACACCCCTGTGCCAGGTCCAAGAAATCCATCATATAAGCCGATAACAATGGCCGCTGCTACATAAGCAAGTAATTTCCATCCTGATTTACGTTCCACTTGTGCTATGGTACCCCAATCTTTTTTGGTAAGCACCACAATGAATACTGCCAACAATAATACAATAATAAGGGGTTTTAAAAATGTGCCTGGCACATAGACTGCTATATAGGCGCCTACCATGGAGATAAGCAGAGTGAATGGCATGATCCATTTCACGAATGTCCAATCTACCAATTTGTTTCTGGCGAAGTTAATCATTGCTGTGCCAGATCCAAAGACACTAGATAATTTATTGGTCCCTAAGCACATGGCCACCGGCATATTCGTCAACATCAAAGCGGGTAACGAAATCAACCCACCTCCACCTACAATAGAATCAATAAACCCCGCTAGGGCTCCTGCAAAAAATAGTATAATACCTATGAGTAAATCACCTTCCATAGTGTGAGCCCTCCTCTCTTATATACATCACTTTGATGTCTTATTGTATCTTCTAGTCCTCAATACGAGGCAAAATTTTATTATATCCATCAGCACCATAATTTAAGCACCGTTTCACACGGCTTATGGTCGCCGTACTAGCTCCTGTTAATTCTACAATTTGCTCATACCCTGTACCTGCTTTCAACAATCGTGCCACTTCTAAGCGTTGAGAGATAGATTTTAATTCTCCAATGGTACAAATATCTTCAAAAAATTCATAACATTCTTCTAGTGTTTCCAACGACAAGACGGCCCGAAATAACTGGTCATGTATTGGATTCTTAAGTTTTTGATTCAACCTTCTACTCCTTCATAATTCTATTCAGAATGTACTTTACTTCACTACCATTATACCATAGGAAATATCATACATATATCATTAATTCATTGTTCTTGTACAAAAAAACAGAGGTTAGTTGATACTCGTATATCAACTAACCTCTGTTGTATAATTGTTTGCTGATTCTTTTCACTTAGAACGCTGGGATAATAGATCCTTTGAATTCTTCTTGAATGAATTTACGTACTGGTTCAGATTGGTAAATGGACAATAATTTTTTATATGTTTCATTATTTACATCTTCTGTGCGAACAGCAATTACATTAGCATATGGAGAATCTGTGCTTTCCACTACAACAGCATCTTTTTGTGGGTTCAAACCTGCTGGAATTGCATAGTTTGTATTCACTGCTGCTACATCAACATCATTTAGGGACCGAGCAATTTGTGCCGCTTCTAATTCACGAATATCAATGTTTTTAGGATTGCTTGTAATATCTGCTACGGAAGATTTTACAGTGCCACCGTCTTTTAATGTAATCAAACCTGCTTGTTGTAATAATAACAAGGCACGACCACCATTGGTAGGATCGTTAGGAATCGCTACAGTAGCGCCATTTGGTACATCTTTCAAATCTTTATATTTGTTAGAGTAAATTGCCATTGGTAACAAAATAGTTTTGCCGATAGATTGAATTTTCAAACCTTTATCTTTTACTGTGTTATCCAAGAATGGTTGATGTTGGAAAGAGTTCATATTCAATTCTTTTTGATCTAAGGCAATATTCGGTTGAATATAATCGCTGAACTCAACGATTTCGATGTTCAATCCTTGTTTTGCTGCTTCACCTTTTACAAATTCCATAACTTTTGCATGAGGACCTGCTGTTACACCTACTTTAATTGGTGCATCTGCTGCTGGTTTTGCTTCTTCTTTACCGCATCCTGCTAATAGTAACACTAAAGATGCAATGGCTAATAAGCCGACTAAAATACGCTTCATAATATCTCCTTTATTTTTTATTCACTTTACGGGATAAGTAGTCACCTGCACTTTGGATGACTTGTACTAATACAATTAAGATGATGATAGTGGCTAACATCACATCTCCTTGGAAACGTTGGTATCCATAGCGAATCGCAATATCCCCAAGACCGCCACCACCGATAGCACCTGCCATAGCAGAATAGCTAATTAAGTTAACGATTAGGACTGTAATATTATCGATTAATGTTGGTAACGCTTCTGGCAACAACACTTTCCAAATAATCTGCAATGGTGTAGCCCCCATGGATTGAGCTGCCTCGATAACACCTCCATTCACTTCTTTAATCGCTGTTTCTACTAAACGAGCCAAGAATGGAATGGCCGCCAATGTCAATGGCACGCAAGCTGCAGTCGTACCAATAGATGTACCTGCTACTAATCGAGTAAATGGAATGATAGCTACCATCAAAATGATGAACGGAATGGAACGTGTGGCATTTACGATAGCACCTAGCACTTTATTCACCGCTTCATTTTGCATGATATGACCACGGCTGGTGATGACTAAAATTACGCCCAAAGGAACCCCTAATAGAACGGCTACTACAGTGGAAATCACTGTCATTTGTACTGTTTCTAAGAAACCTTGTAGCAATAAATTAATGATTTGCTGTGACATAACCGATCACCTCGCTTCCAATTGGTAAATTATGTAAGTAGTCGATAGCCGCTTCTGATTTAGCGCGCTCCCCTTTTAATTCTACGATCAAATGACCAAAGCTCATATCTTGAATATAATCTACACCGCCAAACAAGATACTTACATCTGTATCAAATTTACGAATAATGCTTGCCACTACAGGTTCATCTGTTACATTGCCTTTGAAAGTCAATCGTACAATCGGATTAGCCCCTTCTACCCAAGTTTCATTCAATGTTAAATGAGCAATGGCATCTTCTGGCAAGTCATGACTGATGATGGCAGACACGAATTCTTTCGTTGTGGCTTGTTTTGGTTCTGTAAATACATCCACTACAGGACCTTCTTCAATAATCGTACCACCTTCAATAACAGCTACACGATCACAAATCTCTTTAATAACATTCATTTCATGAGTAATCAAGACAATGGTCAAGTTTAATCGACGATTAATGTCTTTCAACAAGGCTAAAATAGATTTTGTTGTTTGTGGGTCAAGAGCTGACGTAGCTTCATCACATAATAACACTTTTGGATTACTTGCTAAGGCACGGGCAATACCAACACGTTGTTTTTGACCACCGGATAATTGAGACGGGTAGTTGTCTAAACGATCCGACAGTTTCACGATGTCTAGAATTGGTAAAATACGTTCTCTAATTTCTTCTTTTGACAATCCTTGCAATTCCAATGGAAATGCTACATTGTCGTACACTGTGCGGGATGAAAGTAAATTAAAGTGTTGGAAAATCATACCAATATGTTTACGTTCTTCACGTAATTCTGCTGTGTTCAACTTCGTTAAATCTACACCGTCCACAATAACGGATCCAGATGTAGGACGTTCCAACATATTGATACAACGAATCAAGGTAGATTTACCGGCCCCAGATTGACCAATAACGCCAAAAATTTCGCCTTCTTCTATAGTTACATTAATTTCTTTCAAGGCTTCCACGCGGACAGCACCTTCATAGACTTTTCGAATCTGTTTAAGTTCTATCATGAAATCCTCTCCTTTTCAAACTAAATAAAAAAGAGCCCTCAGTTACCTAAGAGCTCTCGGGTATGCATAAATTGTACAATGTGAGTAGACAGACTGTCAATAATTCCCACTATACTACTTGCCTATCGTCTTTTATAACTTAAATCTATAACTCCATATTCAGAGGTGCCTACTCATTATAACAAACGTGCTCCCGCCTAAGTAGGGGCCCCTATGTTAACTCACTATATACTTATTATATAATGATGAAATACACTCCCTTACATACAATTCACATACTAACTAGTCTTGTTTCTGTAGCTTAATACCACCACGTTTTGCAATAAATGCAGCTAAGAAAATACCACAACTACCAGTAATCAGCTGTGGCCAGCCCATGCTGAACAAGATGCCTTTTTGCATCGCTTCAGGAATGCCCGGCATCAATTGGAATAGTGCCAAGAATAAACCATAAAGAACTACACTTTTTACGATAGCCCCTGTAATAGCTGTCATCCATACACGTTTTGTTCCTAATACCTTTACAGTAATTGCATATGCCATGCTACCAATAGCCACCACAGGTACAAATAAAGGTATGGTCAACATACCTTGTAAAAATGCCATGAGAGGCGTTACACAAGCTACAACGAATCCACTCCACAAACCATAGCGCCAGGTAGCCAGTGCCGTACAAGCACCTACGATGGAGCCCACTAAAAATTGCACCAAACCGTGCATAGGAATAATCATGCGAAGAAATCCTTGGCTTAGCAAAGCAATTGCTAAGAGTAAGGCACTTCCTGTTATCGTTTTGACTGACATTATGCTAACCCTTCTTCCATTAAATGTTGTAATTGTTCAGCTAATACTTTTGCTGCTTTACCTGGTTTACCATCACCTACAGGTTCACGATTCAAGGTGGTAATCGGAATAATGCCACCAATGGTATCGGTGAAGAAAATTTCGTCTGCATCTTTTAGGAAAGCTTCATTAAATTCACGCTCAATAATCGTAATCCCTGCTGTTGGTGCTACACGAGTTACCACTAACTGACGAGTGATCCCCTTTAAAATATGATGGTTGGCTGGATGCGTATAACACACACCATCTTTCATCACAAATACATTAGATGTAGCCCCTTCTGTAACAATGCCATCACGCACTAAAATAGCTGTATAAGCGCCTTTTTTCTCAGCTTTTGTTTGTGCCAAAATATTAGGAATTAAGTTTAGTGTTTTGATGTCTACACGAGCCCACCGTTCATCAGGCAAGGTAATAGCTTTTACACCTTCTTGCAAGACCCCTAAATCCGTTGTAATCGGTTTAATAAACATATACATTTGCGGCTCTAATTTAGAACGCTCAAACGCATGATGACGTGGTGTTACCCCACGAGTAATCTGTAAGTAAATATATCCATCAGTAATTTCACTTTGTTCAATCATGATTTCGTGCAACTCTTGCAACTCATCAGGAGGCATGCGCACAGGAATGTCCATTTCACGCATCGAACGATACAAGCGATCTTGATGATAGGAAAAGGCAAAAGGGCGACCATTATACACCCGCACTACCTCGTATACACCATCACCAAAACAATATCCTCTATCATCAAGACTAACCACCTTGGCGCCAGACTCTACCATCTCGCCATTAAAATATGTTAATTCTTTCATAGTAACACCTCATAGTATACATACGAATCAAGTATTATCTTCATTATAGTACAGACAAGTATAAAATTCTACACCTTTTACATCAAATCTCCTGTAGAAGCAAACAATCTACCACTGACGCAAACTAAGCAACGCGCAAGTTTGCAAATAACATCCCTCCAACTGAGGAGCGCGGTTACGAGTAGCAGCCTTGTGGCGTTCCTCACTGCTTGAATCACACAAACGCAAGAAGACCGTAACATACCCCTGAACAAACATAACCACTGTATCAGTTTGTGGAGGAATATGCCGTGCTCTTCCCATCCCCTGAGGAACGCAGTTACAAGTAGCAGCCTTGTGGCATTCCTTATTACCTAAATCACACAAACACAAGAAGAGCACGGCGTGCCTCGAACAAATATTATGAAATACCGTTTGAGAGAGGTATGCCGTGCTCTTCCCTTTGCTTATTAAGTTAAAAACGCCACAGGCTGCATAGTATTACAAGAAACGACTTACTTGCCTAACACATAAGCCCGTACTTGTTTCGGCAATGTTTCTAATCCTTTTGTCACTCCAAAAGACAAGATGACTGCGCTCACATACATAAGCACGACTGTCGTTGTTGTATATCCTAATCCGCCGATTTGCAAAACTTTATCTAACAGAATCAACATAAATGGATGTACCAAATAAATCCCGTAGGACGCATTTCCCAATTCTGTCCAAAAGGTTTCCACGATGTCACTCATGGATGACACGGTGAAAGCCCATACAAAAAAGATACATCCCATCCCTGTGTATACCAATCCTTGTGGACTTAGCTGATGCACTGTGTAGATAGCCTCTAATCGAGTATATCCCCACTCTGCCATTACATAGTAATAGGAGCCTAACATAGCCACTAAGGATAAAATAAATCCAACCGTGATGCCGAAACCATGGGAGTCAATCCATTCCAACATCGTATCAAAGCGTTCTGCTAATATTCCACCTAATAGGAAAATCCATATATAAAATCCTACAAAATAATTGAGACGCATGCTAAAGATATACTGCAACCATTCTTGCGAAAATTGTACAGAACCTGCCATATAAGAGGACCAATAATTCACTGCCATTTGCACAAAAAACAATATAGCCATCAGCACTATGGGAGCTTTCAGTATAGACCGTAGGGCCCATCGCCAAAGTGGCATCAAAGCATAAAACCAAAGAAGTATGACTAGAAAATACAGGTGATACATGCCATTCCCAAAAAGTAGAGTCAACCCTAACACATGTGGCATCAGTCCCCATGCGTTATGAGCTAATACCGCATTGTAGGCCGTATATAGGATAGTCCACACAATATAGGGATAGAGCACCACCTGCGTGCGACGGCGCAAAAAGTCAGAATAAGAAAAATCATCCTCCACCGATGTATGATAGAACAACCCGAAGGCAGACAAGAAGAAAAAGGCAGGCACTGTAAAGCGAGACACAATTTCTAACAGTCCTAATAGATGTATATTAATCGTAGGGTTCGCTAATGCATAGGACCCTACATGGATACCGATCACACCTAACATACATAGTCCCCGCATATAGGTAATGGCCGGTATAGCTGGTTTTCTCATAATTCCTCCAAAAAAGAGGGGCTACGCCCCTCTCTCCTTGTATTGTATTACCTTATTGAGCCTTTTGTTTTGCTTTTGCAGCTGCTGCGTCTGCTTTTGCTTTATTAGCTCTTGCCTCTGCTTCCGCTTTTGCTTTTGCCTCAGCTTCTGCTTTAGCTCTTGCTTCTGCTTCACGGCGTAAACGCAACTCTTTTTGTAACGGAGCTACAGGTTCACGATACACGGTAATATCTGTTTCGAATAATCGTCCCCATGGGAATCGAGCGGATACAGTGCGTGGATCCAACTTTAAATAAGTCGCTGCAAAGTCTTGCACTCGCTCACCCATATAACTTTCCAAAGTTTCATTTAAGGTTCCTGTATATTTCACATTATCTGTACGAATGGAATCTTGCATACGATACACATCTTTACGAATATTTGCTTGGTATGCCCAATTATCCAAATATTGTTGTGTCAACATATTTCGATGACTTTGATCATCCATATGCACTCCTAAAATACCCTGTGCTATGGCATAGCCAATAGTATTACTTGCCGTATTCCATCCATTATAAGCACTAACTTTATACAGTAAATCCCGTTGATACAATCCATAGACCAATGTATTATCCGATCCATTGGAATAGGCAATATCTGCAATACTAACAGGTACTCCTTGATTCATAGCTGCTTGAATATGGTCTAAAAATTCATTGGTACTTCTAGAAATCATAGGGAAGTTTTCAAAAGCTTCTGACTCACCTGTCACTGTACCTAATGGCGTATTTACCGCTAGTAACACAGATGGTTTTCCTTTAGTTTTCATCGTGCCACCTACGGCCACTACATGTTCAGCAATTGTTTTTTCTACTTTTTGGTCCTCATAATGCGGTACTGTCTCACCACCACCACCTAATGGATAAATAACCTCAAATGTCGGCGTCAAGTGATTGCGATCCACATGGTCACGAGCGATTAATAACAATCCTAATTGATCTGCTCCTGGGAAACTACCATATTGCGTAGGGGAAAGTCCTTTACTATATTTTTGTAAATAACGACCTTCCATAGCCGATTGAGATAAACTACTAGTATCGTCATGACCTAATGCAAAATATTTAAATACACCTTTTTTAGTGATATCAATTAATTGACGATTAATTTCCATATTTTTTTGACGACGATGGAACCAGTCCTGTAAAAATTCCACTGGCACCGTAGCTTGCAACATGAACAACTCTTTTTGTTCATCTGCCGTCAATTTTTGACTGTCCAATTTATCTTGTAAAGCAGCAATACGGAAAATAGTCGGACCATATTGATCATAATAGGCTGGCTCCACACCGCCACCACTAGCACGAGGAGAGCGCATCACCGTACCAAATGCATACATTGGTATATTAGGATATTTTTTGTGCAAATCTTCAATATGATGCACTCGATATTCCAAGGTATGTAAATCTAAATTGTGTTTTCTAGAATCTACAAGGCCTCCATAGATTAAAGAGTCTGTACTTAACACAAGCACATCTGCTTTACTAATATTCTCATCAACCCACTTCCAAATGGCTTCTGCATTTCCTTGAAAGTTACGACCTGAAATATAATATTGAGGTGGTGTTAACACCGTATATCCTGCATCTTGAGCCGTAGCCACCGTATAGGCTAAACTCACGGGGCGGTCATCTTGTGGTACATAGAGTACTGTCGTAGCCTCTGCAGTGCTCGCATGGCTCAATACCGCAGTTGCCACCGCTGTAGCCATAATCGCAAACTTATGTCGCCATTGTTGTTTTCTCATGTTTTATATATCTCCTATTTTATAGTATTCTTTGCTTATTATCTTGATTAGTCATATGTAAATTATCGATGAATCCGATCAATACGCGGCAGATTCCAATGATACTCAATGGCTATCATGCGAATGATAAAAACGATAAGGAATGTCACATAGGATGCCACTATTTGATGTCCTATAGCATACACTACGAAGTAGGCAATCCCACCTAATAAAGCTGGCAAGGCATACACTTCTTCTTTCAACACACTCGGCGTGCGATGTGCTAAAATATCTCGGATAATACCGCCACCCACAGCTGTAATTCCACCTAACACAACGGTGAGCACCAAGTTAGTTGGATCTGTAGCTATCCCAATAGTCGCTCCTGTCACTGTAAACGAAGCCAAACCTAAGGCATCTGCTATCAGATACACTTTCGTCGCACCTTTACCTTCAATATAACGATTCCAGCCATAACGATACATGATAAACATGATCCCAACCGTAATTAACGTGATAGAAATATATAAGCCCGTTTGCAAAGATGTGGGCGGTATGCGCCCTACCATAACATCTCGCACAATCCCACCGCCAATAGCAGTTACCAGCGCCAAAATCAGTATACCAAAAATATCCATACGCCGTTGAATCCCCAAAAGTGCGCCAGAAATCGCAAAGGCAATTGTTCCAATAATGTCAAATAATAACCATAAAAAATCCATACAAAGCCTCCTCATACGGAATTATTGTACCATTCTTTTGAGTAAGATACTAGGTGTAAAACAAAGCAAAAAGGACGAATATCCGCATATATTCAAGTATAAAATGTGGTATACTTTATATAACCCTTTATTTAAAGAAAGGGGGTGAGCCCTAAATGGGTGACTTTAACTTTTTATGTATTGGCGTCTTTCTCGCCCCTGTTCTTCAAGGTATCTTAATCCATATTATTTCATATATGGTGATTGAGTTCTTCAAGAACAGAAAATAAGAAAGCAAAAAGGACGGTTGCACCCGTCCTTTTTTGTTTACCCTATAATGGGGACTATAACTTTTGTTGAGTTAATTATATACCATCTTGCCACAAAATACAATAGATATAACAATAAAAGCGCCTATGCAATGCATAAACGCTTTTAAACCTTGGCGGAGAGAGAGGGATTTGAACCCTCGGTACGGTATCACCGCACACATGATTTCCAATCATGCTCCTTAAGCCGCTCGGACACCTCTCCAAGTGAATACTTAACTATTATAAACCACTAAATATATTCCGTCAAGCACTTTTTTCTCCCCTGCAGAGGAACGCAGTTGTGCGTAGTAGCCTTGTGGCTACCCTTACTAGCTAATTTGCATAAACCCTAGAAGAGTGCGACCCCTCCGTGAGGAACACCATGTCGCGTAGAACGTCCCGTGGCACTGTAATTACCTAAATAGCACAAACGCTAGAAAAGCGCCGCATGTTCCGGAACAAACCTAACCACTGTATCAGTTTGTGGAGGAATGTGCGGCGATTTTCCCTTACACTAACAATAAAGAGCCACGGACAGAATAGCAACACAAGAGACGATTTAGCGAGGCAAGTACCCCAAATGCTGCAGCAATATTTTGACTCCAATCAGAATCAATATAACTCCCCCTGCCATTTCGGCTCTTTCACGAAATGCTTTCATCATATGATATCCACTAAATATACCCACGAGACATACCAAAAAGGTAATCACCCCTATAGTGAGCGATGTAAAATATACATCCGCATGAAGTAGTGCAATGGTAACCCCTACAGCTAAAGCATCGATACTAGTGGCAATGGACAACGCTAACATCTCTTTCCAATCCACGGAAGATGTATCCTCTTCCTCATCGCTAAGAGAGGTACGAATCATATTAATACCCAAATAGCCTAAAGTAATGAAAATAACCCAATGGTCCCACTCATCAAAATTCTGCGAAAATTGAGCTCCTACAGCTGCCCCTATGATCGGCATTAAGCACTGGAATGCACCAAACAAGAATGCCAAAGTGATTTTTTTCATCTTTGGATCCGCTTTCATCTGCGATGATTTACAAATAGAAACCGCAAAGGCATCCATAGCAAGACCTATCGATAAAATTAATATTTCAAGGTATGACACAAGTCCCTCCTGCAAATAACAACAAAAGTGCTTGGCAATCCCAAGCACTTTTTCTTAAAAACATTACATTTCATATAGAGAACTGTAATTGTTTTTAGTACTAATTTTATTATTATACATCACCTAAGGCTAATAGGGAATAGGCTTCTAATCCCATTGTGGTATCATTTTCAATCTGTATAATTCGTTGCAACTCTGTACGTAACGACTCCAATACTTGTTTGGTAAAGAATTGCCCCACATCTGGATGCACCACAATGGATACATCCGTTTTTAATCGACCAAAGCGATACAATTCCCGCAGACGTCGTAAGATTTGCAAATACACAGTTTCTCCTTTTAGTACATGTCCAGTACCACCACAACTGGAACAAGTATCAAAGAGGATAGATGGAATACTTTGGCGCTCCCGTTTCCGTGTCAACTCCAACAAACCTAAGGAAGTAATACCACATACCACGGTTTTAATAGGATCCTTTTTCACTAAGTGGTTCATCAACTGTACTAGTTCTTCCATATCCTGTTTAGGCATATCTATAAAATCGCAAATGATGATTCCCCCAAGATTTCGCAATCGCAATTGTCTGGCAATCATATGGGCCGCTTCTTGATTCACTCGTTTTGCCACCTGTCCCACTTGTTCATTCTTACCACTGTAATGAGCAGAGTTTACATCAATCACAGTGAGAGCCTCTGTTTGATCAATCTGTAAGGAGCCACCAGAGGGTAAATCAATACGATGATTTAAAAGAGCATCAATTTGTTCTTCAATACCATGCGTTTTAAAAATATCTTCCTTCTGATTCCAAAAGCTGACTTCTACAGGCTTACCAAACCGTCCTGCACCTAATAATTGTTGCAACTCTTCATAAGCAGCTGCATCATCCACCATAATAGAACCTACCGTAGGTCCTACATAGTCTCGGATCACACGATACCATAGGTTGGCGTCTCCATAGATTTCCGTTCCATTCTGTGCTACCTTATAGCGCTTTTGCAAGTGTTCCCAAGTCTGATGTAAATAGGCCATATCACGAGCAATTTCTTCTTCACTAGCACCCATAGCTGCGGTGCGCAAAATAAATCCTACACCTCTCTCTAAATAAGGTTGTGCCATATCTTTCAAAGACTGACGCAACTCTGGGTCTGTAATCTTTTTAGAAATATGAATCTGTTGATCTTGTGGCAATAATACCATATAGTGACCAGCCAAACTAACATCAGTAGTGACACGAGCGCTTTTTCCCAGCATGGCATCCTTCACAACTTGAACTAATAAGACTTCCCCTACATGTACTTTTTTTTGTTTCCCTTGTTCTTGTAGGTTTAGGTACACATTTTGCCCGATGCCAATGTCGAGGAAAGCTGCACTCATTCCAGGTAGAACATTTTTCACTACCCCTTTATACATATGATTTACGCGATTTGATAGCTGTAGTCGTTCATATATAATTTGTTGTAAATCCCCTGTCTCATCCACAATGGCAAGACGGGTTTCCTCTTTCATCACATTGGCATATAATCGATTCATAGTCTCTCCTTATTCCACTTCTAGAGGCGTAATACAAGCCCCATCCGTTTCAATCAAAATCGCTTCACGGTGAATAGAATAACTATCTGTTACGGGCCAACCGTATTGCTCTTTGCCCAATTTCCACATATCCCCTGGCTTCATAGTCCCTTCCGGATATACGCCAATAGCCATACGAATTGTTACCATATCTCCGTCTACCTTTGCTACCAAGGGTTCTTTAATGAAATGTTTCACATCAATCATTCTTGTTTTCTTCGGTGTTACTTTTTCATATAATACTTCGTCTGCACTATTAAAAGGTTCCAGCAACTGTTCCCAATTTGCGCGTTCTACAGCCGGGCCTGTCACCTCATAGACAGCATAATTGCATATGGCCATCATTTTTTTTACTTTATCCGGCATGAATCGTCCATCCAACACTTCTAAGCCTTTTGGTGCTGATTGTGAAAGTCGGCTCATCAATTCTTCTAATGACCCTTCTTCTAACACATCCATATCACAATATTCAGCACTAGCCGTAATACCCAAGGCAAGGGCAGAGGAAAAACTAATCTTCATATGTGGATTAAATCCCTCAGAATAAGCCATTTTAATCCCACTACGACGAATCATACGCTCTATGGCGGAGGCATAATCTAAATGGGATAAAAAGCGAAGTTCTTCTCCCTTATGTAAGGCCAAACGTAACTTTCTCAACACGTCCACCCTCCTTATAATCAATAATCGGTGTGCCTAGCTCTGGGCAAGCATTACAGCCATTACATGGCTTACGACGGCAATCCCACGTCAACGTACCTTCTACAGCACGCTCCCATTCACGTTGTAAAAAGGCTTTACTTACGGTGTCATCAATATGTTCCCAAGGCAATGCCTCTTCAAAGCTGCGGTCACGGCGAGCATAATAATCTGGATCAATATTCGTATCTTTGAAAGCCTGCATCCAGGTATCGTATTTAAAATACTCTGTCCAGCCATCAAATTTACAGCCCTGTTTCCAAGCCTCTATGACAGATGGCGCTAATCGTCTATCTCCACGAGCAAAGATAGCCTCTAAATACCCCGTATGTCCATCATGATAATGATAGGAAATATTCCGATTGTTGATAAGAGATTTTAAATATCTCTGTTTACGATGAATCTCCTCTACATCTTGTTGACCATACCATTGGTAAGGGGAGTGTGTTTTCGGTACGAAGAAAGAACAACTCACTGTCACCTTGCCATTGCGTTTGCCTGTAATATCTCGGTGCAAATCTAATACTTTATAAGCTAAGTCAGCAATGCCTGCTACGTCTTCATCGGTTTCCGTCGGCAAGCCCATCATGAAATAGAGTTTTACTGTATTCCATCCAGACTTAAAAGCATTTTCACAAGCTGCCATCAAATCTTCTTCACTAACACCTTTGTTAATCACATCACGCATACGTTGAGAGCCTGCTTCTGGAGCAAAGGTTAAGCCACTTTTACGCACTTGCTGCACTTTTTTTGCAATATCAATAGAAAATGCGTCAATACGCAAAGATGGTAAACTAACACTGACTTGTTTATCTTTAAATTCTTCCATCAGCATATCTACTAATTCTGGCAATTTAGAATAATCTGCAGAACTTAGAGACATTAAAGAAATTTCATTATATCCGGTATTGGCGATAATATCCTTTGCCATTTGTAATAACCGTTCCGGAGTTCTTTCACGAACTGGACGATATAACATACCAGCTTGGCAGAAACGACAGCCTCGCAAACAACCACGGAATAATTCTAATACAGCCCGATCATGGACTACGTCTAAATATGGCACAATAGGTGCTGTCGGATAATAGGAGTGTTCCACATCTTCTACAATACGTTTTTTTACAACTGCCGGCGCTTCCTCTGCCAAAATTTTTAATCCTTTAAAATGACCGTCCTCTGTGTATTCTGGCTCATATAAAGCAGGTACATAGGTCCCTTCAATTAAGGCTGCTTTGCGCAAGAATGCCTCTTTACCGCCTGGAAAACCTTTCGCTTTTTCTGTTTTAAATAGTTCTACAAATTCCACAAGCCATTCTTCCGATTCACCGATAGACACGATGTCAAAAAAATCTGCAATAGGTTCAATATTATATACACAAGGTCCCCCTGCTAATAGCAATGGGAAAGACATATCTCGATCTTTGCTATAGAAAGGGATCTCTGCCATATCCAGCATATTCAAGATGTTGGTATAGCTCATTTCATATTGCAATGTAAATCCCAATAGATCAAATTCGCGAATTGGTGTTTTTGTTTCCAAAGAAAATAAAGGAATCTTACGGTCTCGCATTTCTTTTTCCATATCGTGCCAAGGCGCAAAGACACGCTCAGCCACCACATCTTGACGTTCATTTAACAAACCATATAAAATTTTTATTCCTAAATGGCTCATACTTACTTCATATACATCAGGAAATGCCAGGGCCATTGTCACATCCACTGTACTGTGGTCTTTTACAATGCTATTCCATTCCCCTCCGGTATAACGAGCCGGTTTTTCCACATGTTGTAACCATGATGGATCTAAGTGAATCATACAACCTCACTAGAGGCACAAGCCTCATTTCTAACAATTAAAACATGCGTTTTTTCTGACGCATTACTATATTCAATAATAAACCTATACTCAATAGATTGGTGGTCAAAGCACTAACACCATAACTGATGAAAGGCAATGGGATCCCTGTTACTGGCATAATCCCTGTCGTCATACCTACATTGACTAGGACTTCAAACAAAAACATAGACCCAATACCTGTAGCAATTAGCATGCCAAAGGGATCTACTGATCGTTTGGCAATTAAAAAGCTACGATATACAACCACTAACAATAATCCTAAGACCACACAACACCCAAGAAGACCCAATTCTTCTCCGACCACGGAGAAAATAAAATCTGTATGGTTTTCCGGCAAAAAGTTCAGCTGACTTTGGGTTCCTTCAAAAAGGCCTTTTCCAAATAGCAAACCTGAACCAATTGCAATTTTAGATTGGATAATATGATATCCTGCTCCAAATGGGTCTACATTGGGATTTAAAAATACCATAATCCGTTGTTTTTGATACTCTTGCAAAACAAACCAACTTAGCGGAGCTAATGCCACCATGGTACCTACCATAATCTGCACTAATCGCATTCGAATACCACTAACAAAAAGCATGCCTGCCAAAATAGCCACATACACTAAGGATGTTCCCAAGTCAGGTTGCTTAAATACTAGTAGCGCTGGAATTCCTAAAAACAAGAATACTGGCAACAGTTCTTTAAAGGAATTTAATTTTTCTACCCGACTTTCCAACATATTGGCAAGGCTAATGATCATCATCAGTTTTGTAAACTCTGATGGTTGGATCGTAATCGGACCAATCTGAATCCAGCGCTGTGCACCCAGTGCTGATGTACCCACAATCATAACAGCCAATAACATGAGGATGGTAGCTGCATAAATCCATTTAGCATAGGGACGCAAACGCTCATAATCTAGCCATTGTAGACCTACAATGGCTATGATATTTAATCCAAAAAATAGTAATTGCTTTGATACCAGTCCCGTTAGTTGTAAACCTTCGCGATTCACATGCGTAGCACTACCAATCACAATGCATCCTATGATGATAAGGCTAATCGTGGACAGCACCAAAATCCAATCCCATTCTCGTATAATTCTCTGCCACATAGTATACTCCTAGTCTACTTTTTGCTCTTTTATAGAAGATGTGCCCGTTTTAGGATCACCTTTTTTCCGTTCACTGGTGCAACAACCGGTTTAGGAATATGAAAATATTCTTCTAAAATAGGACGCACAATAGAGCCGGCTGAGCTAGCTCCAAAGCCACCTTGCTCCACAAGAGCTACCACAACAATACGGGGCTTGTCATAAGGTGCATAGGCGACGAACCAACCGTGGTCAGTACCAGTAGCATTCTCTGCAGTTCCTGTTTTACCAGCTACTGCTAGGGATAATCCTTTAAAAATTTCCCCTGCTGTACCGCCTTCCAACGTTACGTCTCTAAGACCATTACGAACAATATCCATAACTGCTTTAGACACTTGTAAAACGCCTAGCTTCTTAGGTCCAAAGATTTCTTCTGGCGTTCCATCTGCATTATCAATGCGGCTCACCACATACGGTTGGTAACGAATCCCTCCATTGGCAATTTCAGAGATAACCACTGCCATCTGTATAGGCGTGACTAAGGTAAAAGACTGGCCTATAGCAGCATCAAAAGTTTCACCTAAATACCAATCTTGATTAAATACTTTTCTCTTATATTCTGGACTAGCTAAGTTACCACGGCCCTCATCATAGAGCTTAATGCCTGTCTTTTCTCCTAATCCAAAGATTTTAGCATATTTATCAATATTTTCTATACCTAAGCGATTACCCATTTCATAGAAATACACATTATCAGATTTGGCTAAGGCTTTATTAAAGTCAAGCCAGCCCAAGGCTTCTCCCTCTGCATTTCGCTTATCAATTAACCAGTGTTTACCACTATCGTAAATCATTTCATTAGGAGTTACTTTTTTTAATTCTAATGCGGCTGCGCCAGTAATAATTTTAAAAGGAGATCCTGGTGGATATTCACCAGTAACTACTTTATTTTCAAAAGGATGATTCGCATCAGTATTGAGCTGATTCCATTGTTCTGTGGTAATCCCTTTGGCAAACCAATTCGGATTAAATCCTGGGGCACTAACCATCGCCAATACAGCTCCTGTGTTAGGATCTAGGGCCACAACGGCAGCACCCTTTGCAGGAATACCTTGCGATCTAAGAGTAGCTAATTGATCATACACAGCTTTTTCAGCCACTTTTTGCAAATTCAAATCAATTGTCAAATGAATATTTCGCCCTGGTACTGTATGTTTACGCCCTACTTCTTCGACAGGTCGTCCGCTGGCATCTACCTCTACTTGACGACCACCATCAACACCACGCAAGACAGAGTCATACATTTTCTCAAGGCCCGATCTTCCTAAAATCGTACCCGCTCCAATAGGGCCTCCAGAATTTGTGCCTTCTAATTCTGCTTGCTTTACTTTTGCCAATTCTTCTTCGCTCACTTCTCCTACATAGCCCAATAGTTGAGATGCCATCGTATCATGAGGGTAATAGCGAAGTGGTTCTACATCTACTGTAATACCCGGTAATTCGTGCCGATGTTCTTCAATTTTTGTGACCTTATCTAAGGTTACATCACTAGCTAATCTAATTGGTTCATAACCACCTTTATGAGCTTCTATTTTATCTGCTAAGGTTTTCACTGGCACTTGCAAATAAGCAGCCAATTGTTCTAACACTTTTGGATCTGCCTGTTTTCCAGTTGGCAACATAGATACCATATAAGCAGGTCGTGATCCGACGATAATTTGACCATTTCGATCATACATCAACCCTCTAGTAGCCGTCATAGATAAGATACGTAACCGGTTCCCCTCTGCTTTTCCGCGGTAATAATCACCTTCAATAGCTTGTAAGTAAAATACACGTCCTAATAAAACAGCAAAAACGAGGATGACTATAGTTAACAACACATCAAAGCGTGTAGTTTTTTTCTTTTTATATAGTGCTTTTAACATAGTCTCTCCTTTCTACCACATGTATTCATCTTTTTCTTCCCAGCGCCATACTAGTTTATGCACTAAGATTCCCACTAAGGCATCAATACCTATCGAAGGAATGCCATGATTCCAAATATAGGTAGTCAATATGATAGGCTCCTGCACAATCCACAATAAGCCTATTTGCACTAGCATCACTAACGCCGCTCCTAGTCCAATCCACCCAGCACTGGCATACCATTGTTCTTCATAAATAGTCAAATGTATAGACCCTAAGGCATAACTCACTGCGGCATAGGATACCACATGTAATCCAAAATAATTACCAATCATCACATCCTGGACAATACCCCCTACAACTGCTAATAGCAGTCCAGAGGAACGCCCTTTCAGTATAGTAACGGCTAAGGCAATATCTAGCAACAAATGAGGTGCCCAAGAGTAGGGAAACCATCTAGGTACGACTAAAGATTGGATAATAATCACACCTACTAACATCAATGTCCAGGCAAATCGCTTCATTGTTGCACCGTCCCTTTAGCACCTTCTACTTGATCTCGTTGCGTGCGAGGAATCAATTTTGGCTCTAATTTTGGCGTTTCTGGTCGCGCCGTGAAGGATTTGGTAATGACGAATACTTCTTCTAAACTTTGAAAGTCTACCGTAGGCTCAATGATTGCATGTTTCACAAAACCTTCTTCATCAGTCACAATATCTTTCACATGACCTAATAATAATCCCTTTGGATACATACCTCCAAACCCTGAAGTTACAATTGTATCGCCTTTTAGCACATCACCATTTAAGGCAATGTTCACCATTTGTGGCTCCATAGGGCGATTCCCATTCCCTTTCAGTATAGATGCAATTCTAGATTCTGGTCGTTGCACGATAACACCAGTAGCAGATCTTGGATCTAATATACTTTGTACCCGTGCAGAATGTTCATATACATCTGACACAAAGCCTACGACCCCGCGGGGAGCAATAACTGCCATATTAGGCTCTACCCCATCTGCACTGCCTCTACTAATAGTGAATGTATCCGTCCAAGCCCCTCTATCACGAGTCACTACAGAGGCTGCTAATAAAGCAAATTGAGGTTGTTCTCCTTTAAATTGTAACAATTGGCGTAAACGAATATTCTCTGCCACCAATTCGTCATAGGCCACTTGCTTTTGCTCTAATTCTGCATTGCGTTCCTCTATATCAGACATATCTTTCACACGTAGAATACCATCATCAATAATCGCTATCCCCGTATGTATTCCTTCTAAGAAACGACTAGCTCCATAGGTAAATGGGGCCATCAAATTTTCTAGAGTTACTGTTACCACTGGAACTTGTGTTCTTTGTTTCCACACATATCCAAAAACACCTAGTACAGTACAAAGAATGACGATCATAGTCAACCATTTGCGTTCAGATTGTTGCATTAAGATCGCCCCTTTCGTAATTTACTTGCCACTAACAATCGTTCTAAACGTTGCACATCTGCGGCAGCTCTTCCTAAACCAAGTGCCACCGTATCGCCGGGCGTATCTGCAATGCGTACAGGAATGCCTAGTTCCTCTTGGATGTGGCGGTCTAACCCTTCAAGTAAGGACGTACCTCCCGTAAGGAGCATGCCACTTTCCATAATATCTGCCACTAATTCAGGTGGTGTTTTTTCCAAAATACTGCGTATAACTGCCACCATATCTGCAATAGGTTGTCGCAAAATTTCATAGACTTCACTTTTACGAATCATACAGCGTTTGGTGAGTCCCGTTTCAGAGTGACGACCTACGATAGTGTATTCCCCTTCGATAGATGGAGCGATCGCACAACCAAGAGTTTGCTTAATGTCTTCCACTGTTTCATCGGATACCATAATAGAAAACTCATTACGTATATAATGGTAAATGGCTTCGTTTAATTCATTACCACCAATCCGTGATGTGCGGCTCGCTACTTTACCACCCATGGATAAAATAGCTACATCTGTAGTACTACCGCCAATATCGACAGCCATACTACCACGGGCCTCAAAGATAGGAAGCCCTGCACCAATCGCTGCTGCTACTGGACTTTCTAGCAAATGTGCTTCCCGAGCGCCCGCCTGAATGATGGCATCCGTCATAGCTCTCCGCTCTACATCGGTAATCCCACAAGGTACTGCCATGACGACACGAGATCTACGAACCGCCTTGGACGCTTTGTTCATAAAATACTTTAACATAGACAACACAATACGATAGTCCACAATAAAGCCCTCTTTCAGAGGACTCATAGGGGCTAATGTTTCTGGATTACGCAATAACAAGCGTTGTGCATCTTCCCCAACGGTGACGATATTCTCTTGCTTTGCATCCGTTGCCACGATGGATGGTTCTGATACAACCACCCCTCGACCTTCCACAAAAATATGCGTATGAAAGGTTCCAATATCTATTCCTAAATCTCTTCCTAATGAAGAAAATAATTTCATCGAATCTCTCCTTATAAAGAATTCCGTATTCTATTAATTGTAACATACTTTAAGGAGATTATAAATAAAAAAGCCAGCAGTTCCTAAGTTCTGCTGGCTTTAAGTATATCTAATTTTCTATTCCCACTCAATGGTTGCTGGTGGTTTACTTGTAATATCGTACACGATACGGTTGATGTGGTTTACTTCATTCACGATGCGACGGGAGATCGTATCCAATACATCGTAAGGAATGCGCGCCCAATCAGCTGTCATGAAGTCAGTGGTAGTTACACCACGCAATGCCAATGTGTAATCATAGGTACGGAAGTCACCCATAACGCCTACTGTACGTGTGCTTGTTAACACCGCAAAGTATTGGTTGATGGAACGATCTAAACCAGCTTTTGCGATTTCATCACGGAAAATGTAGTCCGCATCACGCAATACGTCTAGTTTATCCTTCGTCACTTCCCCCATCACACGGATTGCAAGACCTGGACCTGGGAATGGTTGACGCCATACTAGGTAATCTGCCAAACCAAGTTCAGCACCTAATTGACGCACTTCATCTTTGAACAAATTGCGAAGTGGCTCGATTAAACCTTTAAAATCTACCACTGCAGGCAAACCACCTACGTTATGGTGAGATTTAATGACTTCTGCTTCGCCAGTACCAGATTCGATCACGTCTGGATAAATGGTACCTTGTGCTAAGTAATCAACGGAACCAATTTTACGACCTTCATCTTCGAAGACACGGATAAATTCTTCACCAATGGCTTTACGTTTTGCTTCTGGATCTTCTAAACCCGCTAATTTTGTCAAGAAACGTTCTTCTGCATCCACACGAATGAAATGCATACCAGAATCTTTGAAAGCGGCTTCTACTTCATCACCTTCGTTTTTACGCATCAAACCATGGTCTACGAAGATACAAGTCAATTGGTCGCCTACTGCTTTAGAGATTAACGCTGCTGCTACAGAGCTATCTACGCCACCAGACAATGCCAATAATACTTTACCATCACCTACAGTGTTGCGGATTTCTTCAATAGCTGTTTTTGCATAGTTTGCCATTGTCCATTGACCTGTGCATCCACATACTTCATATAAGAAGTTGTGCAACATTTCTTTGCCGTGTTCTGTATGCAACACTTCTGCATGGTATTGCATTGCATATAAACGACGGTCTTCGTTTTGCATGGCTGCTACAGGGCAATCTTTTGTATATGCTACAATTTTGAAGCCTTCTGGCACTTTCGCCACATAATCTACATGGCTCATCCATACGATTTCTTCTTCTGAAAGACCTTTAAATAGCGGTGAGGACACGTCGACTTGAGTTGGTGTTTTACCAAATTCACGTGTTTCTGCAGACGTTACATGACCGCCCAATGTATGCGCCATGAATTGCATACCATAACACATACCCAACACTGGAATGCCAAGTTCAAATACTTCCGCTTCCATTTTTGGAGCATTTTCTTCGTATACGCTAGCAGGACCACCTGTAAAGATGATACCTTTTGGCTGTAATTCTTTAATTTTATCTAATGCTTTATTGTACGGATATACCTCACAATACACATTATTTTCACGTACACGACGCGCGATCAGTTGGTTATATTGACCTCCAAAGTCAACGACAACAACCATCTCTTTTTGTTCCATTCTGTCCTCCCACAATCTTCTGTTTATAACTTCAATATATAAACACTATATATTAAATATTATACCCTATGCACTAAGTTTTGACTAGAATCGGAAGTCACGTTCTCCCTCTTCCATTTGTGCAATATAGGCTTTTGACTTTTCTTTTACTAGATCATTCTTAATGGAATCTAATTGCACGTCGATAACAGCCGCACCAACAGCTTTTGTTTCTTCATCTGCATAGTCTAGTAAATATTCTTTCAATGTCATCAATGCATTCGGTTGACAACAGTTAGAAATTTGTCCACTCTTAGCCAGTGCCATAAAGCGATCACCTGTACGTCCTTCACGGTAGCAAGCCGTACAGAAACTTGGTACATATCCTAATTGCAATAACCATTCCACAATTTCATCCAAGGAACGGCGGTCACTCGTATCAAATTGAGCAGAATTTTCTTCTTCTGGTTCTTCTTCTACATAGCCACCGACAGATGTACGAGACCCTCCAGAAATTTGCGAGATACCTAAGGCTAAACCACGCTCACGCATAGCTTGACTTTCACGAGTAGACATAATCATACCTGCATACGGTGCAGACACACGAATCAAAGCTACAATTTTTTCAAAAATATCGTCTGGTACAGCATTACTGAAATCATCTACATCGATATCATCAGCTGGACAAATTCGAGGCACACTGATCGTATGCGGGCCTACACCAAACTTCGCTTCTAAATGTTCTGCATGCATTAACAAGCCTACGAAGTCATATTTATAGTGTTCCAATCCATAAAGGACGCCAATGCCCACGTCATCAATACCTGCTTCCATAGCGCGATCCATAGCCGTTGTATGATATGCATAATCGCTCTTAGGGCCTGTTGGATGAAGGGCTTCATAGTTTTCTTTATTATATGTTTCTTGGAACAATGTGTACGTACCAATACCTGCCTCATGTAATTTTCGGTAATCTTCTACTTCACACGCCGCAATATTGACATTGACACGACGAATTTCTCCATTATCTTTTTTGATGGAGTAAATCGTATCAATACATTCCAAAATATATTCCAGTGGATTTTCTAATGGATGTTCGCCAGATTCAATAACAATCCGTTTATGCCCCATCGCTTCTAAGGCCATCACTTCTTCACGGACTTGATCTTGGTTTAATTTTTTGCGAGTAATGGTTTTATTTTTTGCATGGTATGGGCAATACACACACCCATTGATACAATAGTTTGATAAATACAAAGGAGCAAATAATACAATACGATTGCCATAAATCGCTTGTTTAATCTCTTTTGCTAAGGCAAATAATTTCTCCTTATATTCTGGCAAGGGACATTCTAACAGTACCATCGCCTCACGGTGGTTCAATCCTACACGAGTTTTCGCCTTTTCTAATATGGCATCCAACAAAGGACGATTTTCCTTGTTCTCTTCTGCATATTGTAATGTGGCTAGAATCTCTTCGTGATTAATAAATTCTTCCGCCTTGGAAGAGTGTACATCATACATAGTAAACTCCTTTTCTACTGACTTAGTAGATCTATGATAGCCTACATCTTTCTAGGCTTTATCCTAACATAAGCACTATACCGATTTTATTAGATATAGTCTTTCTTTTATTATACTCCACTTATGAATTGATGTATATAAAATTAGTGTACATTATGAAAGCAAATATTAATACTATGTATGCATAAACAGAAATATACATCTATTCATTTGTTCATTTTGAAAGTTTCCTGCCCCATGCAAACAAAAAAGGCCACCAGACATTGCTATCTAGTGACCTTTCATATGTGTTATGATTAAGCTTCTACAGGGTATACAGAAACTTTACGGTTATAACGACCAGCGCGTTCAAATGCTACACGGCCAGGAACCAATGCAAACAAAGTATCATCTTTGCCGATACCTACGTTAGCGCCTGGATGGAAATGTGTACCACGTTGACGAACTAGGATGTTACCACTTTTTACAGTAGAACCGTCATGGCATTTAACTCCAAGACGTTTGGACTCGGAATCACGACCATTTTTTGTACTGGAAGCACCTTTTTTAGATGCGAATAGTTGTAATTGGATATTGAATAACATGTAGTTCACCTCCTATTGTTCACTCACTCTAACAAAATCACTATATTGATCCGCCACATTCTTGATACCAAGAAGCATCGTTTCTAATATAGTTTGTCCTCTTTCAGTAATAGGTTCTGAAAGTAGGATATGTAACTCACCGTCTTCTATTTGGTACTCCATGGATTGCTTAGCTACCTCATGAAGACCTAAGATCGATGTCTGTGAAAGCATGGATATAGCGGCACATACAATATCTTCTCCGTAGGGACCTGCTTCAGCATGTCCTCGAAAATGACATTCTATGATTTGCCCAAATCGATTACGTTTCACATCAATATGAGTCATGATACTTACGCCTCGATTTTTTCGATGCGAACTTTAGTGAATGGTTGGCGATGGCCTTGACGACGACGATAGTTGGATTTCGCTTTGTATTTGAAAACCAAGATCTTTTTCGCTTTACCATGTTCAAGTACTGTACCAGTAACTTTTGCACCGTCCACAAGTGGTGTACCAACTTTAACATCACCGTCTTTAACTACAGTTACAACTTCGTCAAAAGAAACAGTTCCTTCAGCTGCTACATCCAATTTTTCAATAGTGATTACATCGCCTTCGGAAACGCGATATTGTTTACCACCAGTTTTAATAATTGCGTACATTATGACACCTCCTTGTATTCGTACTCGCTGAATGCGGTTATCTAGCCGAAGCCAAATATTATTGACCTCTTCATGCGGCTTGCAATAGTTGGGCGTACCCAAACTATGACTCAATTATTATACATGACAAGCACTGTTTATGTCAACGAAAGAAACCTAATTTTTTCTATCTGTATAGACTCAATACTTGCCGCTTTCACTACCTTTACTCACAATACTTTGGCTATAGTAATATACCTATACCCTAGGGCGAGCGAATCGATAATAGCAAAGAAGTGCTGCCAAGGAACATATCACCATAGTGATTCCCATAGGAATTGCCGTATATGACCCTCCGATCCCCACAATAGGTGACACAACACCCGCAGACATCATGGAGAAAAAACCTAATAAGGCAGATGCACTACCTGCTAGGTGACCGTAATTTGCCATAGCCATAGAAAAACTAGCCGCCCCGAATAGAGACACTGTCCCTACGGTAAAGAATAAAATTGTGGTCACCACTAAGAATGGCATATTCAGTGCCATAGCGCCTAAGAACAAAATGGATCCTAGGAATAGCACACACAAGCTACCGTGCAACAATTGGTAATCCTTAATAACATTACTCAAACGAGAGCTAATTATACTAAACAAAATGATACCACAACTGTTGATGCCAAATATATAACTAAATTGTTGCGCATCCAACCCAAAAATATTTTGATACACAAAGGATGATCCACTAATGTAACAAAAGAAGGCTCCAAAAGCAAAGCATTGAATACCACATTGCCCTAAAAAAGCTTTATCTTTTAGTAGCGTCTTATAGTTTTTGATGGCCTCTTGAATGCCCCCTGCTACACGCTGTTCTGTTGGTAAGCTTTCACGGAATAGAATGGACCCCACGAGAAGAAGAATCGCAAAGCCTGCTAAAACAACGAAAATGAATCGCCACGTTTCGTATGACAAAATTTGTCCTCCCACTAATGGAGCGATAACAGGCGCCAAGCCATTGACCATCATCAACGATGCCAACAGCTTAATCAGAGCGGGCCCCGATGCATGGTCACGAGCGATAGCCTTAGAGATAACTACCCCAAAGGAACCTGTCACACCTTGCAAAAATCGGCCCAACAAAAGTACTTCAATATTTGGTGCATAAGCGCAAACAATGGTAGCTACTACGCAAAGTAGGTTTCCCACAATGAGCGGTTTTTTCCGCCCCAACACATCACTAATAGGTCCTGCAAAGAGTTGTCCCACTGCAATACCGATGGTCATAATGCCGATGGTCATTTGAATATTCGATGCCGATGTATCCAGTTCTCCAGGCATAATCGGCAAGGCTGGCAAATACATATCTGTCGCCAATGGCGTTACCGCTGTGAGCAATCCTAAGAATATAATTAAAAACAATGAAACAGACTTACTTTCCTTCATGCTTTTCCTTTCTAACAATCTCCGCATTGCGAAGCAACACTTTCTTTCCTCGCCAAGCCCAGGCTTTGTGACCGTACTTCGCTTTAAACTCTTTATTCGTCATTCCTTCTAATTCCTCTATCTCAATGTAGGATGTAACCTGTTGAAACTCTGGTATAGGCGTCATAGGAATATCTCGATTGTGGGGGCACACCTCTTGGCATACATCACACCCAAAAATGAGAGGTGTTTTACCAATAATTCGTTCTTCTTCCTCTGAAAGTTCCCCTTTACATTGGGTAAGATAACTTTTACAGATTCGATAATCTAAATGATCTCCTTGTAAGGCCTTACCAGGGCAAGCACGCAAACAAGCACCACATTGCAGACAGCTCTGTGCAAGCGGTACAGAAGGAGACAATTCCAACGTCGTCATAATAGTGCCAATAACAGTATAGGAGCCCCACGTAGGGTTAATAAACGTTTGGTTCCACCCATAAAACCCTAAGCCTGCCAAGTATGCCATATACCGATCCGCTAAAGGTGACGTATCACAATGAATCTCGTATATTTCGTCAGGATAGCGCTCACGCAAAATATCCACCAGTCGTTCCAAATACTGTCGTACCACAACATGATAATCATCGCCCCAACAGTACCTAGCTAAATTCGTCACTCCTTCCCTAGGCATATAATAAGGAAACAAACAGACTATCGCGGACTTCGGTGAAGCAATAGTCGTGGACCCCTGCAATCGTTCTTCAATACTTCCATTCGTAAACGGACAAGGATAGGGCGTATCCAAATGTAACGACGCCTCCACCGGCAATGGCCAAGACGCCACCCCCACCGCAGGAATATTTAATTGTATCGCTAATTCTTCAAGTTCTAAATTTGTCATGCATTCATTATACTATACAATCCATAGGTTTTATATATAAACAGCCACTCATATATCATACTAATTACGAACAAAGACTATGTATTTCAAGAAACTTTATTTTAACTCACAGTTTTCTATGGAAGTACTACCAAAAAACTCAAAACTAATCCCGCTCACTAAAGAATGCAGTTAAGCGTAGCAGCCTTGCTGCGAGATTTACTGACCGAATCAAAAAACAAGAAGAGCACGGTGTGCTCCGAACAAACATTATGAAATACCGTTTGTGAGGAGTATACCGTGCTCTTCCCATTGCCCTATTCAATTAACACGCTGCAAGCTGCATAGATTAGCAAGTGACGTATTGACTAAATGAACTCAAAAGTTTTATCCTATAACATATTACTAATTACTTTAATTATTCAACACAGGAGGAACAATATGTCTATAGAACTACGTAAAGTTGCCATTATCGGCACTGGTCATGTGGGCTCCCACGTGGCATTTTCCCTTGCTACACAAGGTGAGGTTGACCAATTATACATGGTAGACATCGATAAAGACAAAGCTATTGCTCAAGCCACCGATATTAATGATGCGGTAAGTTACTTACCACATCGTGTAGAAGCTATCCCTTGCGAACCTGAAGATATCGGAGACTGCGATATCCTCGTTATTTCTGCAGGCCCTCTACCATCCCCAGAACAAGATCGACTAGATACACTAGGGTCCACCATAGAAGTATTGCGTGAATTCCTTCCTCGTGTGAAAGCATCGGGATTCAACGGTTTCATCGTGAGCATTTCCAACCCAGCTGACGTAGTAGCGGCCTATGTACAAGAATATCTAAACTACCCAAAACACAAAATCATCTCTTCTGGCACATCCTTAGACTCTGCTCGTTTGCAACGATTAGTAGCTGAACAAATCCACGTACATCGTCGCTCTTTATCTTGCTATGCTATGGGTGAACACGGTGGTAGCGCTATGGTCCCTTGGTCTCACGTCACAGTATCTGGCAAACCTTTAAAAGAACTCCAACAGGAGCTTCCTCACCGCTTCCCAACCTTTGATGAAAATGCCCTAGTAGAACAAATGAAATACGGTGGCTACCTCGTCCTCATCGGAAAAGGATCCACAGAGTTTGGTATCGCTGCATCCGTTACAGAAATCATCCGTGCTTACTTCCACGATGAACAAAAAGTATTACCTCTATCCTGTAAACTAGAAGGCGAATACGGCGAACACAACGTCTTTGCCTCCGTCCCTGCCATCATCGGCAAAAACGGCATCGAAGAAATCTTGGAATTGCACCTAACCGCTGACGAACAAAAAGCCTTCCACAACTCTTGCGAACGCATTCGGGAATATATTAAACTAGCACACACACTATAATTCCCTGAGGAACGCAGTCATGCGTAGTAGCCCTGTGGCGATCCTTTATGAATACTATATTATAAACCTAAAAGACCGCAATATACCTTCGAAGAAACATTATGAAATACCGTTTCTGAGGAGATGTATTGCGGTCTTTCCTTTCACTACATCGGATAGAACGCCACGAGCTACATAGCTGAACAAGAGACGACACATTATGAAATACCGTTTGTGAGGAGTATACCGTGCTCTTCCACATCCCCCACCCCTGAACAAGGCCCTTATGCGTAGTAGCCTTGTAGCGACCCTTACTAGCTAATTTATACAAACACAAGAAGAGCACGGTGTGCTCCGAACAAACACCACCAACTACCCCCTGAGCAAGGCCCTTATGCGTAGTAGCCTTTGTGGTATTCCCTATGCCAAAATAAGACAAATGCTAGAAGAGCACGACATATTCCGGAGCAAACCTAACCACTGTATCAGTTTGCGGAGGAATGTGTCGTGCTCTTCCCTTTGCCTACCCGTCTAGGAATACCACAAGGCTACATAGCAGAACTATTTTGCGAACCATTTGGAGTAAATTTTTTGATATGTTCCATCTTCACGCATTGCTTTCAAAGCTTCATTAACTTTATCACGTAATGCTGTGTTAGATTTATTGAACCCTAATACGAATGGAGGTGCATCTGTGCCTTCTCCTACCAATTTAAGATCTTTGTCTGCACCTTGTTTCAAGTAATACATAGCCACTGCTTGGTCAATGATAGCACCATCAATCGTACCTGCTTGTAATGCCATGAAGATATTGCTATTAGAATCCATTTCTTTTACATCTGTACCAGGGATTGCTTTTGCCATTTCCACAGGTACTGTACCAATTTGAACCCCTACACGTTTATTAGTAAGGTCGTCCATTTTTTTGATATCTGTATTATCTTTACGAACGATAGTGATGAAACCGCCTTCTTTGAAGTATGGCTCAGAGAATGCTAGTGCTTTTTCACGTTCTGGAGTTGCATTAATACCAGCTGCAATCATATCGATATTGCCAGATTGTGTAGCAGGAATCAACGCATCGAATCCCATGCTGACAAACTCTAATTTTAAGCCTAACCGTTTGGCTACTTCTTCACTTAAATCTACATCAAAACCAATATATTTATTAGTATTTTCTTCTGCAAATTCAAATGGAGGGAATGTGGTTTCAGAACCAACTTTCAACACCCCTGCTGTTTGTGTTAACTGCGCTTCTTTTTTATCACTACCACAACCAGCTAGCAAACCTACACTAAGAACAGCTGTACATAGGATAAGACCTAGTTTTTTCATGCTAATCATAATTACCTCCCAGAATATATTCACTACTTATGATTATTTATACATAAATTATACCACACAATTATTAAATAGCAAGTATTTTTTATAAAGTTTCTCTTTATAAGTATATCACTATTTTTATTTTACTCTACAAAAGATATTTACTATAATACCATCAAATACATCAAAGGGAAGTTGAACAAAACATATCAACTTCCCCCTGGGTTCATTATTTTAATACGTAAGACTATAACAGCATAATTATTTCACAATTAGTTACAATCCCTACCTACAATACTAACTACTATTACTTAATATTAGGCATTATAAAAAGTCTTTAATTTTATCTCGTTTCCCACGATTCCGCAGTTTTGTTAAAGCTTTTCCTTCAATTTGACGAATCCGTTCCCGTGTCACATTAAAGAATTGACCAACTTCTTCCAATGTGCGTGGCTTGCCATCTTTTAAACCAAAGCGTAATTCTAACACTTGTTGTTCTCGATCTGTTAAGCAACTAAATACTTCAACAATTTGTTCTCGCAACAAAATAAAGCTAGCCGCATCATCTGGAGCTACCGCATCTTTATCTTCTAAGAAATCTCCTAAATGGGAATCTTCTTCTTCCCCAATTGGCGTTTCTAAAGAGACTGGCTCTTGAGAAATTTTTTGAATTTCTCGAACACGCTCCACTGTAATTCCCATGCCTTCAGCAATTTCTTCTGGACTTGGTTCACGGCCTAAATCTTGTAATAATTGACGCTGAATACGTACCAATTTATTAATCGTTTCTACCATATGTACTGGAATACGAATGGTTCTAGCTTGGTCAGCAATCGCCCTTGTAATGGCTTGGCGAATCCACCATGTGGCATAGGTAGAAAATTTATATCCCTTTGTATAGTCAAATTTATCTACAGCTTTAATAAGCCCCAAATTGCCTTCTTGAATTAAATCCAAGAACAACATACCACGGCCTACATAGCGTTTTGCAATACTTACCACAAGACGCAAGTTAGCATCAATCAATTTCTGTTTCGCACTACTACCTAAACGAACTTCTTTATAGGTAGCTCCTTCTTGATTACCTGCCTCAATTTGTTGTGCCAAAATGATTTCTTCATCACCAGATAGCAATGGAACACGTCCAATTTCTTTCAAATACATACGCACTGGATCATCAATATTCATCCCCTCAGGAATAGATAAATCAAGATTAATCTCTTTTTCTTCATCATCTTCTTCCGTAGCAATATCGATGTCACTAGTTAAATGTTCCACATCCACATCTACATCAACTTCGACTTCTATATCCTTATCTAATAATTCATCATGTAGATGCAAGTCACTTTCAGAAGCATGCTCATCATCAGGAATGACTTCAATATTTAAATTATTAAATATTGCATACATACTATCAAGCTGCTCTGCTGTTACTTCCATTTGTTCTGAAAGTGCATCAGAAATTTTCTTAGCTGTAATGACGCCTTCTCGTTTCGCATCTTCTAATAAAACCGCGATAATTTCTTGCACTTGCGATTCTTTTTTCTTCTTTGCCACTGTGCTCTTCCTTTCACTACATCAAGACCACTGTTTAATCAATTCTTGTAAATCCTGACACATTCGTAACTCTTCTATAAATCTAGGATCATTAGCTCTACTTAATTGGTCTGCCAATCGACTATGTTCCTTATATTGATTGCGAAGGGATTTTAATCGCACACTTCGAATTAAACTGTGCAATAATTCCTCATTCATTTCACGGTCAATTAAGACCGACCATTTGCCAAACATGTGCCAAGATTCTGCATCTAAAGCTCCTTCTAAAAGGATGTCCGACAATGTTTCACCTCTAGTTACCAAATCGCCAATTTTTTCATAATAGGCGCGATACATAGGATGCGATATGTCTTCTACTCCTATATATTGGGTCACTAAGGTATAAATATTATTATCTTTACCAACCCAGTACAGCAATTCTTCTTCATCTGTAAAATGTTCCTTAGGCACATTAAGTTCCTGCTGTTTTAATTCTATATTTCCTTGTCGAAGAAACTGTCTAAAGTAAGTAATGATAGTACTCACATCTAACCACAAAGGTAATGCCATAGCTTTTAAATATTCATCACGGCGCACTTGGCTTTCATGGCCTGCAATAAAAGGGAACATATCTCCCAAAACAGAACGCTTTCCTTCTACCGAATTAGTATCGTGACGACGTAAGCTTTCATTCAGTAAAAACTCAAAATCTCTTGGCGATGTATCCACCAATTCTTGCCATGCTTCAGGACCGTGATTTTTGATAAAATCATCTGGATCCTTTCCATCAGGCATAGATACTACCTTAACAGAAAATTCTGTATTTTGCAATAATTCGATAGCACGCTTAGCCGCTGTACGACCAGCTCCGTCCATATCATAGGCAAGAACAACTTCCTCTGCTTGACGCATTAATAACCTACCATGGTCTTTCGTATAGGCCGTACCCAACGATGCCACTACATTCGTAATGCCTACATTATGACAACTCAGTACATCCATATATCCCTCTACAAGGACTGCTTGTTTCTTTTCACGAATGCTGCGGTAGGATTGATAAAAGGCAAATAATAAATGTCCTTTATTAAATATTTCCGTTTCCGGGGAGTTCAAATATTTCGGATTACTATCGTCAAGAACACGACCACCGAAGCCTAATACACGCCCCTTTCCATCCATGATAGGAAACATCACACGTTTTCTAAAATAATCGTATATTTTACCTTGCTCATTTTTACGGCATAACCCTAACTCTAATAACAAATTAGGGTCCACTCCACGTCCAATAAAGGCACTGTATAACTTATCCCATCCATCTGGAGCAAAACCTAAGCGAAACTTTGTTATAGTCTCCATGGATAGACCTCGTTTTAGTAAATAGTCTAAACCCTGTTTTCCTAACTCTGTTTTTACTAAACAATTATGAAAGAAATTTGTAGCTAGTTCATTCACTTCATACATAGATTCCATACGGGCCATACGTTTTCGTTCTGCTGATGATACGGTCCGTTCTGGCAAAGCAATATTAGCACGATTAGCTAATCTTTCTATCGCTTCTGGAAAAGTTAAATTATCATATTTCATTAAAAAACTGATAACATTCCCCGATTCTCGACAACCAAAACAATAAAAAAAGCCCTTTTCAGGGGTCACACTAAAAGAAGGCGTCTTTTCATTATGAAATGGACAACAACCCCAATAGTTTTTCCCTTTCTTCTTTAATGGAATATGCTCAGAAATGACAGATACAATGTCATTGGCATCTTTGACTTGTTCAATTATATCATCATCGAAAAACTTGCTCATGTCATTCTCCTAAGCTATGTACTACAGTGTATTTACTAAAAAGTATAAATTATATATACGTTCTCTATCTATACTATTCTACACAAACAAAAAAACTCCTACTTACAGATACTTTCTTTTTCTTCACACTATATATGCAATTCATATATAGTGTGAAAAAAAAGAAGTTAGAGCAGCCAAAGGCTGCTCCAACCACTTATGTAGACTATTTTTTCGCGTAATCTACGACTCGTGTTTCACGAATAACCACAACTTTAATTTGTCCTGGATATTCTAATTCATTTTCGATTCGTTTAATGATGTCACGCACCAACAAGTTCGCTTCCACATCATCCACTTTATCTGGTTTTACCATAACGCGAATCTCTCGACCTGCTTGGATAGCAAAGCATTTTTCAACGCCTTCAAAAGATTCAGCGATTTCTTCCAACTTAGATAATCGTTTTAAATAATTTTCTAATGTTTCGCGTCTAGCTCCTGGTCGTGCTGCAGAAATAGCATCTGCTGCCGCTACCAATACAGCCTCTACAGATTTAAACTCTTCATCACCATGATGAGCGCCAATACAATTTTGTACCAATGCGCTTTCATGATATTTTTTAGCAAGATCTACGCCAATTTCCACGTGAGATCCTTCAATTTCATGTGTTAAGGCTTTGCCTAAATCATGTAATAAACCGCCTCGTTTAGCCAGTACTACATCGCAGCCTAATTCCGCTGCCATCATACCTGCTAAATGAGATACTTCTACAGAATGTTTTAGTACATTCTGTCCATAACTAGTACGATATTTTAGTCTACCTAAAATACGAATCACTTCTGGATGTAATCCATGTACATCTGCTTCAAAAGTAGCTTGCTCGCCCGCTTCTTTTATAGTTGTTTCCACCTCACGGCGTGCTTTTTCAACCATTTCCTCGATACGAGCTGGATGGATACGTCCATCTACAATGAGTTTTTCTAAAGCAATTCGTGCTACTTCGCGACGAATTGGATCAAATCCGGATAAAATAACTGCTTCTGGTGTATCATCAATAATTAAGTCAATACCCGTCAACGTTTCTAAAGCACGAATATTACGGCCTTCACGACCGATAATACGGCCTTTCATCTCATCATTTGGCAATGTCACCACAGACACTGTAGATTCTGCTACATGGTCAGCTGCACATCGTTGAATGGCCATAGAAATAATTTCTCTGGCATTCTTTTCCGCCTCTTCTTTTGCTTGTTGCTCAAGATCTTTAAGCATCACAGCAGTGTCGTGACGAATCTCTTGTTCTACTTTTGTCAATAAAATTTGTTTTGCTTCATCAAAGGTTAAGCTAGAAATTCGTTCTAACTCTTCCATTTGTTGTTGATGCAATACCTCGATTTTTTCTTCCGCTTTTTCTAGATTGCGTTCCTTGTGGTGCAAGGACTCCTCTTTGCGTTCAATACTGTCTAGTTTTTTGTCTAATTGCTCTTCTTTTTGTAAAATCCGTCGTTCAAGACGTTGTAATTCATTACGTCTATCCCGATTTTCTTTATCTACATCAGCACGCAATTTATGAATTTCTTCTTTTGCTTCCAGTAACGCTTCTTTTTTCTTAGACTCCGCTAAGCGCTCGCCATCAGCAACAATACGTGCAGCTTCTGTTTCCGCTTTATTTAGCTTACCTTCTGCAATATTGCGACGCAATAAATAGCCTACTCCAAGACCAATTAATACCATGACTACGGCAATAATGCTGTATTCTAAAATCGTGTTCACCTCCCACTTGCATAAAAAAAGGAGAAGTCGATACATCCGCTTCCCCGGTTTCTCGCCCATTTTGCTTTTAAATTTTATTTTGCTTATTATTAAGGCTATTTTAATTTTAGTTCATACACCGTGGAATGTCAAGACAAAGCCCCTACTCTAAGTAGGGGCCCCATTCATAACAGATAGATTGAATTGTACTCACAGCGAATCCACGATTCTTCAAAAAATAAATTATTTTTTTCTTACTAAACTTATCTTCTTCGCCCTCTTCGATGCCTGCTAACCGCTCCTCATCGGATATGTGAAATCGTTGCTCTAATAGTTTTACCGCTACCGACCATTCATCATAGTCATCTAATACATGGGATACAGTAAGGCCTCGTTCGCGCATTTTTTCACGAATGTAATAGGTACTATACTTTTCTGCCTCCATATAGGCACGCAACGCTTCTTCCGACAATTCTTCATCGTCTAAATACGATAAAGATAAAAGTTTTTCTTCTACATCCTGTATTAGCTCACTGGGTACAGACCGTTGAGACAATTTACGCCGTAGCTCTAAGGTGCTTAAGGACCGTGGCCCTAATAAGCGCAAAGCTTGCTCCATAGCTGATGCAAATATCCACTCCTCTTCTTTCGATGTACGAAATACCATTATTCCATATCCACAGTTTCAGTAGTTGCTACTTCATCCACTTCTTCATCATGACCAAGTACATTCAATGGTTCTGCTGCTAATGTATCACGAATGATAGCATCAATTTCTTGAGCAATTTGAGGGTTTTCTTTCAAGAATACTTTGGCCGCTTCTTTACCTTGACCCATACGCTCTCCATTATAGGAATACCAAGCACCAGACTTTTTGATCACTTCAATATTTGCACCGATGTCAATTAAGGTACCTTCATAAGAAACACCTTCCCCAAACATCAAATCAAATTCTGCTACTTTGAATGGAGGGGCTACTTTATTTTTCACAACTTTTACTTTTGTACGGTTACCGACATGTTCTTTAGCCGAAGTCAACGCTTCCCCTTTGCGTACATCTAAACGAATCGTAGAGTAGAATTTTAAAGCACGGCCACCTGTAGTTGTTTCTGGGTTACCAAACATAACGCCCACTTTTTCACGCAATTGGTTAATAAAGATAATAACCGTTCTAGTTTTACTGATGGAGCTTGTTAATTTACGTAATGCTTTACTCATCAAACGCGCATGTACCCCAACGTGAGCATCTGTCATTTCACCATCAATCTCTACTTTAGGTGTTAAGGCCGCTACGGAGTCCACAACGATTAAGTCTACTGCCCCAGAGCGAACCAAAGCCTCTGTAATTTCTAAGCCTTGTTCACCATTATCTGGTTGGGAAATCAACAAGCTATTGATGTCTACGCCTAATTTTTTCGCATATACAGGGTCTAAGGCATGTTCTGCATCGATGAAGGCAACAACGCCACCATTACGTTGTGCTTCTGCTGCTGCATGTAAAGCCACCGTAGTTTTACCAGAAGATTCTGGTCCATAGATTTCAATAATACGGCCCCGTGGGAATCCACCTACACCAACTGCCAAATCCAAGGCCAATACGCCTGTAGAAATGACTTCAATGTTCATTTTATCCGCCGCTTCGCCCATGCGCATGATCGCGCCTTGACCAAAGTCTTTTTCAATTTGTTTTAAAGCCCCTTCTAAAGCTCTCATACGATCTTCTTGAGATCCGCTTTTCATATCAATTGCTGCTTCTTTTGCTTTATCCTTTGCCATTGTTCTACCTTTCTATTAATTCTTTATATACATATTGAATCACTCGTTCCGCTACACTCTTACGGATACTGTCACGATCCCCTATAAATATCTCTTTATATACAGTTATTCCTCGTGGTGTACCTATACCAATATATACAAGACCTACTGGTTTTTCTTGACTGCCACCACCTGGACCTGCTATCCCTGTGGTCGCAATGGCATAGTCTGTACGTAATACACGAAATACACCTTCAACCATTTCCTTAGCCGTTTCTTCACTGACAGCACCATATGTTGCCAATGTCTCTGATGATACACCTAATACTTGTTCTTTCACCGCATTTGCATAGGAAATAATACCACCCTGATAATATCCACTGCTACCACCTAAGTCAGTCAACATTTTTCCTACTAGGCCGCCTGTACAAGATTCAGCAGTTCCTATGGTAATCCCCTTTTCGAGGGCAACCTTATGAAATTCTTCCAACACCGATGTATCTAAACTACGGATATCTTCCAAGCGTTCTAATAGGATAGACCTCCATGGACCTAATTTCTCCTGACACTCTATTTTTGATTTACCTTTTGCAGTTAAGCGAATTTCAATGTATCCTGGTTTGATCAATAATGCTATGGTTGGATTCTGCTGATTCTGAATCAAGTCTTGCAATAGAGTCTCTAGTTGCATTTCACGATATCCATACACAGCATACCGTTCAGAATAAATCATCCCTTGCTGTCCAAAACGTTGCTCTAAAAAGGGGTTCGCACTTTCTATAAAAGTTCCTTGTAATTCTGATGGAGGACCTGGTAACAATACATATACCGTATCATCCTGTTCCACTACCACTGCTGGTGCCACACCTACTGGATTATGTAGTACCTTTGCCCCTTCTGGCAAATACCGATCTCGGTCAGATGCGTAAGGTTTCACCCGGCCTTGTTTCTCATAAAAAGAATCTACCTCACGACCTGCTTCTTCGTGAAATACCAAAGGTAATCCTAGCGCATCTGCCAAGGATTTTCGAGTTATGTCTCCTTGGGTAGCACCTAAGCCTCCAGAACTGATCACAATATCTGCTCGCTCCCCTGCTCGTTGAAATACCTCTTTCATACGCTCAGGATTATCCCCCACCGTCGTTTGATATGCCACAGAATAGCCACGATTGTTCAGTTCTTCGCTGAGCCATTTTACATTTGTATTGACAATATGTCCTAGTAATAATTCTGATCCTGTAGAGATTAATTCTACGATCATGCTATCACCATCCTATACAGTTTCTACTACCACGTCATAAGCGAAACCTTGTGATACTTTTACAGTCACAATATCGCCTTCAGAAAGTCCTGTTACATCTTCCACATACATGTTACCATCTACATCTGGAGCCTGCATTTGCAAACGTCCACGAGCCAAAAATTTTCCCGGCTCTACTTCATCGATAGCTTCAATTAGGCCTTGATGAATCGTTCCCTCTAGATCACGATTATGTTCTTCTGAAACTTGTGCTTGAATCGCCATTAATGTATGGTATCGTTCTTCTTTCACTTCTTCAGGAATTTGGTCATCCATCAGACCTGCTGGTGTACCATCCTCTTGAGAGTACGTAAATACACCCATGTGATCAAATCGAATATCTTTGACAAAATCTGCCAATTCTTGGAATTGTTCTTCTGTTTCTCCAGGGAAGCCTACAATAAGGGATGTGCGCAATGTAATATGCTCGCTGCGATTGCGGATTTTATGCAACAAGGCTACAATATTTTCTCGCGTATCCTTACGGTTCATACGTTGTAACACAGTATTATTAATATGTTGTAGCGGCATATCGATATACTTGCACACCTTTGGTTCTGTCATGATTGTTTCTAGCAATTCATCAGAGAAGTGTTTTGGATACAAGTACAACATGCGAATCCATTCGATACCTTCAATCTTCGCCAATCGTTTCAATAACTCTGAAAGCAGCGGTGTACCATTATTTAAATCTGCGCCATAGTAGGTCGTATCTTGAGCGATTAACACAACTTCTTTCACACCTGCTTCTGCAAGCTGCTGTACTTCTCGTTCAATAGACTCCATAGATCGACTGCGATAGACACCACGTACTTTTGGAATGATACAGAACGTACATCCATTATTACATCCTTCAGAAATTTTTACATATGCACTATAGTCCGGTGTTGTCATCATCCGTGGCATGCCTTCATCATACATATTTGTCATACTATCCATGATACAAATACGTTGACCTTGTTGAATGGCCTCCACAGCTTCCATGATACGATTCCAAGACCCTGTTCCAATGAGGGCATCAATTTCTGGAATTTCAGTAAACAATTCCTCTTGGTATTGCTGACTTAAACAGCCCGCCACGATAAGACCTTTACAGTCTCCATATTGTTTATATTGACCAGCCTCTAATATAGTATTGATAGATTCTTCTTTTGCTTTCTCGATAAATGTGCATGTGTTAATAATAATAATTTCTGCTTTTTCTAACTCTTCTGTGATTTCATAGCCATTATCTTGTAAAGCTCCTAGCATCACCTCTGTATCCACCAAATTCTTGGCGCAACCTAAACTAATATAACCTAACAACTTACTCATGGTGTATCCTTTCTAAAACGCACTTGTCGTATCCATTCTTGTAATATCTTATCTTGCTCTTCTTTCACAATCCCTGCATTCCATAACACAAGATGATTGCCCTGTCGGTCTTTATGAGATTCCACCGTTTCTCTGGTTGGCAAATAATACCTATCCCCCTCTTTCAATACAGCTTGTACCCGTTCTGAAAGTAACCAACTCACAAACGCTTCACTTTCACCAACATTACTGGATCCTTTTAGAATCCCTACGCCCATCAAATCATAAGGAGTACCTTCCCTAGGATATAAAATCGTCAAAGGATATTTATGAATCTCATATAATTTGGCATCCGAATAATGTCCTACGCTGACCTGTACATCTCCAATAGCAGCCATGCGCACTGAAGATGGCAAGGCTTTTGCATACTGCACAATACGCGGTCGCAAACTATCAAAATAGGAGATGGCACCATCTAGTCCATAGATAGCACCAAAACTATTCAATAAAGTAGTGGCCGATGCATCGGCTACAAAATCAGTGACCGCTATACGCCATGGGCCCGTATAAGCTAAGGAAAACCAAGTGTTTACATATTTTCCCTGACTACTATAGAAGGTATCGTGTAAGGCTAAGACATAAGGATCATACCATATCCCTACCCATTGCTCATCCGGACCGTGGAATACTGTATCTACCGAATACGTTAAAGTAATTGGCAATCTACGAAAGGCTCCATGCTCAACCCCTTCACTGAGATTGGATTTTGTAGAAATCACAAGATCCCCTTGTTGCTCTGCTTCTGGCAAAGCTAACCGTGTACCCATTTGATTCTGCGGTATGGGAATAACATGTACTCTTACTTGTGCCTCTCTTTCATAGGCCTGTCCTATAGCCGTCATGACTTCAGGGTCCCCATCTGTATAGATAGTAATTTCTGCTCTTGTAGAAATCACACGTTGATCCACTTGATCTTGTTTCATATCATTAAGCCACAAGCCTACACTAAACATACCTACTACTACTAGTACATACACCATAAGCAATCGTAACCGTTTCATAGATTCACCTCCTTTACCTATTAGAGATACCTAACCAAAATTCCTTTTTTTCATACCTTTATTTTTTCGATTTCCTATACCAGTTTTAGAACCACTATTTGTATGTCGTTCCCCTTGCACAGATCCTTTTCCTCTACCTGTTGGTTTCACTCCACCCTTAACTGAAATTCTAGTCCTATCAGATTTTGGTGCATTCCGTTTTATACATCGCGGAGGAATTAAGCATAATGGTCCAAAACCGATTAAATCTCTGCGATTTGCTTTGATTAAGGCTTCTTTTACTAATTCATAATTATCTTCTCGTTTATATTGCATCAAGGCTCGTTGCATAGCTTTATCTCTGCCTTTTTTAGCCACATATACAGGCTCACCTGTAAGGGGATTGATTCCTGTGTAATACATGGCGGTCGATAAGCTACCTGGAGTAGGAATAAAATCTTGCACCTGTTCTGGAGTCATATTTTGATCTCGCAAAAATTCTGCCAATTCAATAGCATCTTCTAATGTACAGCCTGGATGAGAACTCATAAAATAAGGCACCAAAAATTGTTGTTTACCTAATTTACGATTCGCCTCATCAAACCAAGATTTAAATTTTAAGAAGTAACTTTTATTGGCTTTCCCCATGATGGTCGTTACATGCTCGGATACATGTTCAGGGGCAACTTTTAATTGACCACTCACGTGATGTTCGCACAATTCTCGAACGAAGTCTTTGTTATTATCGTCCAATACATAGTCATATCGGAGCCCCGATCGAACAAACACTTTTTTTACGCCTTTTACATTACGTACTTTTCGCAAAATGCTCACATAGTCATCATGATTCGTATTTAACTGAGGACATGCTTTGGGCGCAGCACATGTTTTCCCCTTACAAGCGCCTACTTTCAACTGTTTATCGCAAGCAACATGACGGAAATTTGCCGTAGGACCTCCTACATCATGAATGTATCCTTTAAATCCATCCATAGTTGTCATACGGTGAGCCTCATCTAAGATCGACTGATGACTACGATTTTGAATAATTCGCCCTTGATGGCTTGTAATAGCACAGAAAGAACAACTACCAAAACAACCACGATGGCTAGTAATACTGAACTGTACTTCTGCTAAGGCAGGTACTCCACCAGCCGCATCATACATAGGATGCCATTTTCTCATATAGGGTAAACTATAGACATGATCCATTTCTTCCTGTGTTAATGGTAAGGCTGGACTATTCTGTACTATATACCGATTACCATGCCCTTGCGCCACTGTTTTCCCATAGTATGGATCTTGCTCATCAAATTGCATTTTAAAGGCTTTAGCAAAGATTTCTTTGTCTGCTGATATAGCTTCGTAAGATGGGCATTCAATAGCATTCTCTGGCACGGTGTTGGCAACATAACAAATCCCTTTGATGGCAGGTAATCGTTTTTGTAATTGGTCTTTATCTAAGGCTTCGGCGATTTCACGAATTTGCTTTTCTCCCATACCATAGATAAGGACATCTGCCTTACTATCCATCAAAATAGAGCGGCGCACTGTATCGGACCAATAATCATAATGGGCAAATCGTCGCAAACTGGCTTCAATGCCGCCAATAACAACAGGAACCCCTTTAAAAGCCTCTCGCATACGATTCGCATACACCACCGTAGCTCGGTCTGGGCGTCGCCCAGATTCACCACCTGGAGAATACCCATCATCACGGCGATGTTTCTTGGCTGCTGTAAATTTATTGAGCATACTGTCTAAATTACCTGCTGTCACTAAGGATGCCAATCGAGGCTTTCCCAAAACCTTAAAGGCATTCACATCGTTCCAGTCTGGCTGAGCTATGATACCGACTCGATATCCATAGGACTCTAATAATCTACCAATTACAGTAGGCGCGAAGGAAGGATGATCCACATAGGCATCTCCGCTGATAATGACAAAATCAAGTTCAGCCCACCCTCGTTCGTCCATTTCTGCTTTTGTAGTAATTAAATATTGTTCTTTCATTGTATTCCTTATACTGTATTACACGAAAAATAGCCAACCTAAAAATAGAATAATCAGCAGCAAAATACCACCTACTACAAATCGTTCTATCATCATCGTTTTTTGTCGCTTTGCCTTGCGACTTTCATAGGTTAACCGTTGTTTCGGCGCCTCAATCAATTCCTGTTCTCGAAAGGCATCAGCCTTCTCTTGTTCTTTTGATACCATTCTGCGTTTGGGAATCGTCAAGGATTCACCCATTCTATTTTTAAAAGTATCCACCAATCGACGGCTATCTAAGCCCAGTAGTTCACTATAATTTTTAATGAACCCTTTGGTGTACACACTACCTGGAATACGACTAAACTCATCATGCTCCAAGGCATGTAGGTAAGCTACTTTTATATGTAATACATCTTCAATTTGTTCTAATGTTAAACCGCGTCGTTGACGCTCACGTCTAAGTTCTTCGCCAATCGATGCCATAGAACCTCCTATACATATAGGTGCCATCTACATAACGCAAATGGCACACTACTCTAATCTACTGTAAAATTTGGGAAATATAGTTCTCTAATTTGATCTTCTCCCATTAAAATATCGCGACCTTTACTACTATTCGTAGGAGGTCCAATAATTTTCATATCTTGCATAGTATCGATTAAACGACCGGCTCTAGAAAAACCAACTCGTAATCTACGTTGCAAAATAGAGGCTGACGCACTACGTTGTTCTAGTACAATTTGTACAGCTCGCTCCAACAATTCATCCTGTTCCTCATCACTGCTGACGGCATCAGAACTTTCAGCACCTTTATCTGTTTCTGCCATCATCACTTCATCATATTCTGGCTGACCTTGTCCTTTGACAAAAGCAATCAATTCTTCCACCTCTTCATCAGAAATGAATGCCCCTTGAATACGAATTGGTTTATTCGCTCCTATAGGATTAAATAACATATCGCCACGACCTAATAGACGTTCTGCTCCTGCTTGGTCCAAAATGGTGCGAGAATCAATTTGAGTAGCCACTGTGAAAGCAATACGACTCGGCACATTAGCTTTAATTTTGCCTGTAATCACATCCACCGATGGACGTTGCGTTGCCAATACCATATGAATCCCTGCGGCACGTGCTTTTGCGGCTAATCGGTCAATGGATTCTTCCACATCTGGATTGGTCATCATCAAATCAGCTAACTCATCGATAATAATTAAAATGAGAGGCATCGATTTGGTTGGATTTTGCTTATTATAGCTAGCCACATTACGCACGCCTGCTGTGGCTAATGTCATATAGCGGGCATCCATTTCACGAACTGCCCATCGTAATACAGCAGCTGCTTTATTCATATCTGTTACCACCGGCAACATCAAGTGCGGAATACCGTTATACACGGATAACTCTACCATTTTAGGGTCCACCAAAATCAGTTTCACTTCATCTGGCTTACGACTAAATAAGATGCTAGAGATCAATGTATTGACACAAACAGATTTACCAGACCCCGTGGATCCAGCCACCAATAGATGTGGCATTTTAGCCAAGTCCGTAATAACCGGCATGTCTGCAATATCTTTACCAAGTCCTACCGGAATACCACCACTCGCTTGTTGGAACTCTTCACAGTCCAATACATCTCGTAAATGAACAGCAGACACATTTTTATTAGGAATTTCAATGCCTACTGCAGACTTTCCTGGTATAGGTGCTTCCATACGAATATCAACGGCTGCCAAGCTCATTTTTAAATCATCTTGTAAACCCATAATTCGGCTTACTTTTGTCCCTTTCGCAGGTTCTAATTCATAACGTGTTACCGTTGGACCTTGGGTGGCATTCACCACTTTTGCTGTAATACCAAAATTATCTAATGTTTCTTCTAGTAAGACTGCATTATGAGCCACTTCTTCACTGGTCACAGGATTGGATTTTCCCTGTGAAAGCATCGTCAACGGAGGATATTGATAAGGCTTTTCTATCGTCCTAGGACGCGCCACACCATCCGTGTTCACAGCTACTGCTGCAGTATCTTCTTTCGTAGTTTCAATGGTTGGTACTTCTACCAAGGATCCTACATAATTAGTAGTTTGCAAAAATGATGGAGGTTTTATAGGTTCTAAATTTATAGACTCTTCTGGTACATAAGAGTCTTCGTCCACATCTGTGGTCTCCCTATCTTCCCATATATCCTGTAAAGAAGCATCGTCTGTGATAGGTTCCTCTGCTCGATCTACCACTGGAGAATCCTCTAGTGCCTGCACCATAGAAGTACTAGTCACTATCTCATCTTCAAGTAGTTCTGGCTCTGGAATATGGTTATGTGTAGTATCATCTTCTTCCATTTCAGTAAAATCTGCTTCCATCTGTGTATTGGAAGCGATTACTTCTTCCTCTGGTGTGGGGTTTACCGTTTCTTCTAGGTTTGATACCTGTGTTCTCTGAACTTCCTCAATCGCTTTTTCAGTAGATTCAGCACCAGTTTTTTCGGTAATTACATCAACATCAGATTCCAATTCTATATCAAACATATCCTCTTCTATTTTAGGATACCTAGTGTCTTTTTCACGATCATAGGCCTTACGACGTTCTTCACGCCATTCATGTACTTGTTCACGAATGGCACTAGCTGTTTCTGTTGCTTTTTCTTGCGCTATTTCGAGCCCCACACTAGCCTTATCCTTCGCTTTATGCAAGCCTTCACGGAGAGATAATTTTGTAATCCCCAATACACAAGCAAGGCCAAGAATGGATGTCACTAAAATGCCACCAATATTCCCTAATAAATTTCTTAAAAAAACTCCTAACAAACCACCTAGTACACCGCCATTATTTGCTAATGTTGTGGTTCCTAATTCATCTCCATTATCGACATTCCACAGTACCAGTTGCGCTAATACAACAAGTAATAACGCTGTATATAGCAATCCTTTTCTTGTAATTGATGCCAATGACCCTTTATAAAGCCAGCACCAACCATTGTATAGAACCCATATAGCTACAACCCAACCACCTAGGCCAAAACCATAAGAGAAAATACCACTGATAATACTTCCTAAGGCCCCCAGTTCAATACCGGCCATACCTACAAGTGCTAATATAGCAAAACACATGAGAAGTAAGCCCTTCACCTCAGTGCGAATCCCCTTAGACTGCGCTTTAGTTCCCCTAGTGCTACCTCGTTTATCTTCTTTAAGAGGCGTAGAACGTTTCGATTGTATCTTTTGTCCCCTTCTTGGGGCCTTACCTTTCTTTTCCTCTGCCATCTTCCACTCCAAAACTCCGTTTCTATCATATACCTTAGCACTTTATTATACCATTTTCACCTATGAAAGTATATCGAATATTCTCAAAGCTGAGCCTTCTCACAAGAAAATAACCTTATCCTTTACGTGCTTTCCAAGCTTTCACAAGTTCCTCTTCACAACCACGTTCTAAAGGGGTATAGAATGTCTCACCTACTAAGGTGTCTGGTAAATACTGTTGCTCCACATAACCATTAGGATAATCCTGTGCATAGCGATAGCCAACTCCATGTCCTAATTGTTTAGCACCTCCATAATGAGCATCTCGTAAATGCTTCGGCACCTCACCTTGCTCTTTATGGCGCACCGCATGGATAGCTGCATCAATTCCTAGGTAGGCACTATTACTCTTAGGTGCTAAAGCTACATATACAGCAGCCTCTGATAATATAATGCGCGCCTCTGGTAGGCCCACCATATGGGATGCTTGGGCCGCTGCATTTGCCACTACCAAGGCTTGTGGATCTGCCAGTCCTACATCTTCTGCCGCACAAATAACGATGCGTCTAGCAATAAATACAGGATCCTCTCCTGCCTCAATCATACGAGCTAAATAATATAGCACCGCATCTGGATCAGAGCCACGCATACTTTTAATGAAAGCAGAAATTACATCATAGTGATTATTCCCCTTCTTATCATACCGATACACTCGTCGACCTAGTACTTTTTCTATAATTTCTACGGTAATTTCTCCACCAGATCGAACCATAGCCCCCACTTGCTCCAGAATATTTAAAGCCATACGGGCATCTCCATCTACAAAGCGGCCTATATCCTCTAATAGATCGTCTGTCACAATCAGCGCTTTCTTACCTAGACCATACTCTTCATCTGTTAAAGCACGACGTAAGATAGCCACTAATGCCGTAGCATCTAATCGCTCTAGAGTAAGCAAGCGCAATCGAGATAAAAGAGGTCGATTCACTTCAAAGAAAGGATTCTCTGTGGTAGCACCAATTAAAATGATTTGACCACTTTCCACTGAAGGCAACAATACATCTTGCTGACTTTTATTGAAGCGATGAATTTCATCTAAGAATAAAATTGTCCTCTGATGCAAAGATGTACGAATACGCATCGCTTCTTCAATAGTACTTCGAAGTTCACCAATCCCCACATTGGTCGCATTAAGCATAACAAAACGACTACTAGTTAGCTCCGAAATAATTTTGGCTAACGTAGTCTTACCTGTCCCAGATGGCCCATATAGCAATAAGGAGGGTACCTTATCTTCTTCAATCATAGAGCGAAGAAATGTTCCAGGCCCTACTACTTGTTCTTGTCCAAAGAAATGGTCCAATGAACGTGGTCGCATGCGGACCGCCAAGGGTTCAAATGGATCTACTGGTTCCATATTCTCAAACAAATTCATCCTTACACCTCCCTATATTTACCATCATATATTGATAACTACTACCGTGCATGCAGTAGTACATACATATATATATTTATACATAGTTGATGCCCGAGCTTCCTTCTTAGTAGCCTTATTGAACAATTCCTGTATAGTTTACAAAATCACGTTGAGCAACAAACTTGTAGAAACCTGATGTTACAACAAATATTATCTGTACATTATTATACATGCATCCAGTTATATAGTCTATATGTTCTTATTAATGCAAAAAAAATAAACCACCATAAGGCGGTTATAAAGGCCCCACTATGCCGTATCCATACCGTGTTTTGATCCTGCAAGGGCAGGTGGGTTTCCTCCTTGTAAGATTACAGTCCTCGTAGAGGCAGAGCGCCCTTACAAGAGTGAGAATCCCTAAGTTAAAATGTTGGCTCAAAACTGCGATATAACACGCACATAGCAGGAATTTCTTTACTCATAGTATAGCAGAAAGGAACGGTCATTTCAAGAAGAAATACACCGTCCCTTTCCTTAAAAGTATATCAATTTTCTATTGGACAAATTCGATTATACTAATTTTTCTTTTGCCACATCTGTTTTGATATGTAATTCACGCAATTGTTTTGGTGCTACCTCAGATGGAGCTTGGCTCATCAAATCAGATGCACTTTGTGTTTTAGGGAATGCAATCACGTCTCGGATGGATTGACGTTTCGCCATCAACATCACCAAACGGTCTAAACCGAAAGCACAACCACCATGTGGAGGAGCACCGTATTCAAAGGCATCTAACATAAAGCCAAATTTAGAACGACTTTCTTCTGTGCTTAAGCCGATCGCATTGAATACTTTTTCTTGTACATCAGATTGATAAATACGGATGGAACCACCACCGATTTCCACACCATTCAATACCATGTCGTAAGCGATGGCTTTTACAGCACCTGGATCTGTGGCTAACAAGTCCATATCCTCTTCACGTGGAGATGTGAACGGATGATGCATTGCCACAAAGCGTTTATCTTCCTCGTCGTATTCAAACATAGGGAAATCAGTTACCCATAAGAAGGCCAATTTGTTTTCATCAATTAATCCGCGGCGTTTACCCATTTCAAGACGTAATTCGCCAAGAGCTTTCGCAACCACAGCTGGTTTGTCCGCAATCATCAATACCAAGTCACCTGGCTCTGCGTTCATTTTTGCACCGATGTTACGAATAGTATCTTCACCTAAGAATTTCATGATTTGAGATTTGATTGTGCCATCTTCATTGAAACAAGCCCAAGCCAAACCTTTGGCACCATAGATACCTACGAAGTTTGTCAAATCATCTAATTCACGACGTGGAATACCTGCATAACCTTTTACAACGATACCTTTTACTTGACCGCCATTGTCGATAACGGAGCGGAATACTTTGAACTCTGTATCTTGCACACAGTCAGTTACATCTGTAAACTTCATATCAAAACGGATATCCGGTTTATCAGAACCATATTGATTCATCGCATCATCCCAAGTCATGCGAGGCATTGGTAATGGAATTTCCACATCTTGTGCCGCTTTAAATACATGGGCAATCATTTGCTCTTGCATGTTCAAGATTTGCTCTTGGTTCATGAAGCTCATTTCGATGTCCAATTGTGTAAATTCAGGTTGACGGTCTGCACGTAAATCTTCATCACGGAAACAACGAGCAATTTGGAAATATCTTTCATAGCCAGCAACCATCAAAATTTGTTTGAAAATTTGTGGAGATTGTGGCAATGCATAAAATGTACCAGGATTTACACGAGATGGAACTAAGTAGTCACGAGCTCCTTCTGGTGTACTTTTTGTCAACATTGGTGTTTCAATTTCTAAGAAACCATTGTTGTCAAAGAAATCGCGCATCGCTTTTGTCACTTTATGACGCAAGATCAAGTTTGCTTGCATTTCTGGACGACGAAGATCTAAATAGCGATATTTTAAACGAATATTTTCATCTACATCGATATTGTCTTGAATATAGAATGGAGGTGTTTTCGCTGCATTCAATACACGTAACTCTTCACAATACATTTCATATTTACCAGTTGGTAAATTAGGATTCACAGCCGCTGCATCACGTTCTGTAATTGTACCGCGTACGCACAATACATATTCATTACGTACATCTTCTGCTTTATGGAAGGATTCCATATTATGATCAGGAGATGCCACGATTTGCACAACCCCAGAGCGGTCACGTAAATCAATAAAAATCAATCCACCATGATCACGACGGCGCTCTACCCAACCGCAAAGAACCACTTCTGTTCCTACTTGTTCTGCACCGATAGTTCCACAATGATGTGTACGGTGTAAACCTTTCATAGTTTCCATTCTAATTTCCTTTCACTAACTCAGTTATACGGTTTGTAATCTCAGCTAAGGATACTGTTTCTTGTTCAGATGTATCCATATATTTTAAGATGACCTTACCTTCAGCTAATTCATTATCACCAATTATAATAACATATTTTGCGTTAATTTTGTTAGCATACTTCATTTGGCTCTTCATAGATTTACCAGAACCTTCCATTTCTGCTTTTACATAGGCATTACGCAAGGTATTTGTAATTCTGAAAGCCTCTTTTTGTGCCATTTCTCCTAATGCCACTACGAAGACAGAGTCTTCTTGTTCTCGTTCTGGCAACAAACCTTGTTTTTCTAGAGCCAACAATAACCGTTCCATACCCATCGCAAAGCCTACCGCAGGTGTATGTGGTCCATCTAGTTCTTCTACTAGACCATCATAACGACCACCACCAGCAACAGCACTTTGAGACCCCAATGGAGTGTACTGTACTTCAAAAGCAGTTTTCGTGTAATAGTCTAAGCCACGAACCAAGCGTGGATTTAAACTGAATTTCTCGCCAGCTGCTGTTAAGTATTCTTTCACATGATGGAAATGATCTTGACACTCTTCACATAAATTATCACTTAACTCCGGAACACCTACTGCCAATTGTTGGCACTTTTCTTCTTTACAATCAAGGATACGCAATGGATTCTTGTATAAGCGGCTTTGACACAGTTCACATAGTTCTTCTTTTTTTGGTTCAAAGAAAGCAATTAGTTTCTCTCTATACGCAGGACGACACGTTGGACAACCTACAGAGTTTACTTCTACATTCAAATCTTTTAAACCTAGGTCACGCAATAATTGCAACACCAAAGAGATACATTCCGCATCAGCACTTGGAGCTTGTGTACCCAATAATTCTACCCCAAATTGATGGAATTGACGATAGCGACCAGCTTGCGGCTTATCGTGACGGAACATAGGGCCAATATAGAACCACTTTGTAATCGATTCTTGTCCATAAATTTTATTTTCTAAATACGCACGCACCGCAGAAGCAGTTCCTTCTGGACGCAATGTATAGGATTGATCTTTTTTATCTCCTGTAGGAAAGGAATACATTTCTTTTTGTACGATATCTGTAGTTTCCCCAATACCGCGTAAAAATAAGCCTGTTTCTTCAAACATAGGCGTACGAACTTCTTCAAATCCATAGGTCTTACATAATCGACGAATGGTATTTTCAATATAGTACCAATTTCCAAGAACACTCGGCAATAAATCCTGTGTCCCTCTTGGTTTTTGAATAGCCACTAGCTGTCCCTCCAATGTTCATTACTTAGTAAATCGCGTTTCTCTAATAGTCGTTGTATATCTTGAATATACGTATCTACATCTTTCGGCATGTATTGTTTTTGTTGTCTAAAATCACTGCCACCTATCCATTTAGAGACACTACCTGGTCCTATAGAAAGTATGGGCTGACGTTCTTCTATCATTTGTATATTATAAATGCTTTCATAGTTTGGCAAGGTGTAGCCAATGTTCTCCATTTGCCCCACCATGTATTGTTGACGATACATATAGTATGGTATATATCCTAATTGCAATAATGCTTCATGGGTTTCATCTAACATAGTTTGGACCATATCCTCAGAAGGAATCTCTTTGGCAAAGCTACTCCCATATAAAGGACTACCTTTTTTCAACGCTAATGTATGGACAGTTACATTATGAGGACGTAACTGCTCAATGTATTGCACATTCTCTTCCATATTTTTTACTGTTTGACGTGGTAATCCTGCAATAAAATCCATATTGATAGAACAATTTGTGTGACTCTCCACATACTCATAGATAGATAAAAATTCTGCAACGCTATGACCACGGCCAATGATACGCAACAAATCATCCTGCATCGTTTGGGGGTTCAAGCTAATCCTAGTAACACCCGCATCTACAATAGATTGAACCTTATTAGCATTCAATGAGTCAGGACGCCCCGCTTCTACAGTAAATTCACGGCCCTTTGGAATCACATCTCCCAATGCATGCACAATATGGTGAAAGTCTCCATCTCCTAAACTGGTTGGAGTTCCTCCACCCATGTATAACGATTGTACCTCTAAACCATGTGTTTTAACAAGTCTTTTCAAGTGTTCTATGTCACGATGATAGACATCCACAAAGTCCTGTATCTTTCCATAATTCTGAATCAGTCCATAGGGAAAGGAACAATAGGTACAATGAGTTTCACAGAAAGGAATACCACTATACAAACTAATCTCCTTAGGAGATTGTTGTACATGTGCTACATACGGGCGTTCCAGTACTGCCACCTGCTCTAATAATTTCCACTTCACATGGCTAATACTATGGGTACTTTCCAGTTCTTGCCGAACCTTCTCTAAATCACCTAAGGAGTCCCATAGTTTATGGGTCAACTTTGTAGGCCGTACGCCTACTAAAGTGCCCCATAAACTAGTCCTCACACCCATTATACGTCTAAGCTCTGATAAGACTTCTCTGCCTATCAGTTTTCGACCTTCCACAGTATCTTTTCCAGAAATAGACCATATATGAAGATAGTCTGCATATAACTCTGATGGTCTCTGTATACCAGTCTCCAATAGCTCTTCTTGTACTCTAGTATGGCAAAACAACTGTACTACCAACTGTGTACCATCAGTTTCTGCCTCTAGTTCACTGGTAATATCACCAGATTGTACTAACACACTCGGAGCAGACTCATTTTGCCTATACTCGTTAAGAAATGGATCTTGTATATAAGAACCAACGCTAGATTTTCTAATATCCGATACATATATAATAAAGTCAGGGTTGTCTTTCGATGAAAACAATCCCACTGCACCACATTGATGAGCTATGACAGAACCTAACTCCATAGGTCCTTCATAGCTATATGTATTATGCATGTTCTTTTTCAGATTCTGCTTGTTTTGCCTTTTCATGACATTCGCCACAGAAACCGTATACTTTTAATTGATGGTCTGTGGTATGGAAGTTCAATTTTTTAGCGATAATGGATTCTAATGTTTCCAACATATCATCTTCAAATTCTTTCACACAGCCACACTTAACACAAATCAAATGATGATGGAAATGAGATAATTCATCGCTATTTAATTCATAGCGATTACGACCATCACCAAAATCCAAACGTTTCACTAAGTCTAACTCAGTGAATAAGTCCAATGTACGGTAAATCGTAGCTAAACCAATATCTGGATTGTTCTTTTTCACTAAAATATACACATCTTCTGCACTTAAGTGCTTCTCTTCTGCTTCAATAAACGTTTGTAAGATAATTTGACGTTGTGTTGTTAATTTATATTTTTTATCTTTAATACGCTCTTTTAATTTTTCCATTGTTGCTTGTACTTCCATTGCTTTATCCATGATGTTCCTCTTTCTGTAAACTATAATATTTATTAAAATACCACAACCGTTTTGCTATAATTTGTGCTACAGCTGTCAATGGTACGGCAGTCATCATACCGATCATCCCAAAGAAATAGCCTCCCACAAAAATGGCTGTAATAATAACTAATGGGGGAAGATTAATAACATGCCCCATAATCTTAGGCATAATAATTTGTCCATCTAGCACTTGCAAGATCCCATATGTAATGGCAACTTTTACGGCTAGAGGACCACTAATAACAGCGGCTAAAATAATGGCTGGCGCCGCACTAATAAATGGTCCAATGATAGGAATCCACTCCGCGATACCCGCTAATACTGCTAATACAAGAGGATACGGCAAATCGTAGCAATAGCATACGATAAATGTAAGGCAAAACATATTACTTGCTAATAGCAATTGTCCCCGTAAATATCCTCCTAAAGTACGAATAATATCATTCACTACGTCTTCCAAATGAGCTGAAGTAGGGCTGGAAAAAATATTTAATATAGCCCGTTTAATACTACGTCCATCTTTCAGTAAATAAAATGTTAAAATCGGTACTAATAACAATTGTAATAAGGTACTAGCAAAGGAAACAATAGCAAGCACACCACGTTGTGCTAAATCCACTCCATAATTACCAATCGTAACTAGAGTTGAATTAATCACACCTTCAAATTGATGTGGTATGATACTTTCACCATCGATACCTTGTAATCCTTTTACCACTTCTACAAATTGGTCTAATACATATGGTAAGTTAATTAATAATTTTGTTAATTCACTAATTACTGGTACCATCACATATCGAACCAACACGGTAGATACGAGTGCCACTACCACGAAAGATGGAATAATAGCTAACCATCGTGGGCATTGTTTCCAATACTTTCGAATATATTGTTGCGTCATATTTACCCAAGGCCATAAGAGCAAGGTTAAAATAATAGCAATCACTAAGGGAATCACTACCGGTAATGCAATCGTTAGACCTATACTCGCTAAAATCAGTAAAATACAGCGTAGCCAATATTGTATAGATTTATCTCCCATCCTATCACCTACCGTACAAATGGATTAAATTGCTTTTCATCGCCAATTGTTGTTTCTGGTCCATGTCCAGGATAGACCTTTGTATCTTCTGGCAATGTATATAGCTTTTCTTTAATCCCCTTACTTAATACGTCAAAATCTCCATTAGGAAAATCCGTCCTGCCTATTGACCCTTGGAACAAGGTATCCCCTGCCAGTAAAGTTCCCTCTGTGTAATAACATACTCCACCTGGTGTATGACCTGGTGTTTCAATCACAGTAAAGGTAGTGTCACCTAAGGAAATCGTATCGCCCTCTTTTACATAGCGTACATCATCTACTTCTGCTGTAATATAGCGACCAGAATGAGCACTCAAATTCACCGTTGGATTCGTCAAACATTCCGCATCGCCTTCGTGAATATATACTGGCACATGGTACGCATCCACCAACGTTTTTACAGCTCCAATATGATCACTGTGCCCATGAGTTAATAGAATACCTTGCACCTTAAATTCGTGACTATCTAGAATTTCTTTTAACTTTTCTCCTTCGTCACCTGGATCAGTTACAAGGCACGTATTATCTGCTTCATTATGCACAATGTAACAATTCGTTCCATACGCCCCTAAGGGCATATAATATAACTTCATTTCTTAACTCCATTAAAACTCTTTACTACTTTCTAATAGAATCGTCACAGGTCCATCATTGACCAATGCTACTTGCATATGAGCTTGAAATTGACCTGTACTCACGATTAAGCCTTTTCCTTTGAAAGCCTCTACTAGATCCAAATATAAGCGCTCTGCCATCTCTGGTGGTGCTGCTTTCATAAAGTTCGGTCGACGACCCTTACGCGCATCTCCGTAGAGGGTGAATTGCGAAACTACGCACACTTCACCACCTACATCTAGCACAGATAGATTCATTTTATCTTCTTCATCTTCAAAGATGCGTAGATGGCTTACCTTTTCACAAATATAGTGTACATCCTCTATTGTATCCGTATCTGTTACACCTACTAGTACTAAAAGACCTTGCTTCGTACTACCAATAACAGACCCATCTACGGTAACCGAAGAAGAACTCACACGTTGTACAACCGCTCTCATGCTTTCCCTCCTCGATGGACTGAATATACATCTTTCACTCGGCGCAATTTCGTCATCACATAATCGAGTTGTGACAAATCTTTAATATCTAACATTAAATGAATGGTTACATCTTTTGCATCGTCAGTTTTTGCATTAATATTGGAAATGTTAATTTTCATTTCTGACAAGACTGCCATCACTTCCATTAATAAACCACTGCGATCATAGGCATGCACAGACACACTTACTTGGAATTGATCCTGTGTAGCTCCTTCCCAATCAACCTCAATCATACGATTCAAATCATCTGGGGTATGACCAATATTGGTACAATCTGCACGATGTACAGAAACGCCTCGACCTCTCGTAATATAGCCAATAATGTCGTCTCCTGGTACAGGATTACAGCAACGAGCCATACGAACCATCACACCAGCTTCACCTTTTACAAGAACACCACTGCTACTTTTCTTAGATTTTCCTTGATGTACTTTAAGACGGTCGATGACAGCCATCGTATCTTTTCGCTGCTCTTCCTTAGCCACTTCCTGCTTATGAATATCCACTAATCTGAGTAATACTGTATTCACTGAAAGTCCACCAAAGCCAACGGCAGAGTACAGCTCAGCTTCGCCGCCAGCATTCAAAGATTTTCCAATCTTTTCTAGGCGACCATTTTTTGTTAAGTCCTTCCAATCATAGCCTAAGCGTTTCGCTTCTTTTTCTAATAGTTCTCTACCTTTGACGATATTTTCTTCTTTATTTTCACGCTTAAACCAGTTTCGAATCTTCGTCTTACTTTCTGTAGAGCCGACAATATTTAACCAGTCTAACCGTGGTTTCCCATTTTTAGAAGTGACGATTTCAACGATGTCACCATTTTGCAATTCATAATCCAAAGGAACAATCTTGCCATTAATTTTGGCTCCTACACATTTATTCCCCACATCGGTATGAACACGATACGCAAAATCCAGTGGCACTGTGCCTTTCGGTAACTTCATAACGTCGCCTTTTGGGGTAAAGACGAATACTTCCCCTGTAAAGACATCCAGTTTCAAAGCGTTAAGCAATTCTTTCGGATCGCTTGCATCTTGCCACTCAAGAACATGACGAATCCAGCCTACCTTTGCATCAAAATCAGCTTCTGCTTTCCCTTTATTACCTTCCTTATATCGCCAATGGGCGGCTACACCATATTCAGACACACGATGCATATCCCAAGTACGAATTTGAATTTCTACAGGCTGACCTTTTGTACCGATAACTGTGGTATGCAAGGATTGATACATATTCGACTTCGGCATCGCAATGTAATCTTTAAAGCGATACGGCAAAGGTTTCCATAAACTATGTACTGTACCTAGCACGGCATAACAATCTGGAATCGTATCTACGATGACTCGAACGGCATACAAATCATAAATTTGAGATAAATCTCGATTGTCCTTTTTCATTTTCTTATAAATACTATAAAAGTGTTTGGGACGACCTTTTACATCTGCTTTAATATGAGCATGTTCCAAAGCATCTTTCAAAGTATTCATAGTATCATTTACAATATCCTCACGAGCTTGTCGTTTTTCACTCATCTGTTGTACTAGGTCATAATATTTTTCTGGTTCTAAATAACGGAACGATAAGTCCTCTAGTTCCCATTTAATATTAAAAATACCTAAGCGATGTGCCAATGGCGCAAAAATTTCTAATGTTTCTTGGGCTATGCGTTGTTGTTTATCAGGACGCATATGCTTTAAAGTACGCATATTGTGTAAGCGGTCCCCTAGCTTGATAACTACTACGCGCACATCTTTTGCCATGGCTAAAATCATCTTCCGATAATTTTCAATTTGCTGTTCTTCTTTCGTTTGATACTGAAATTGATTTAGTTTTGTAACCCCATCTACCAAGAATGCCACTTCTGGTCCAAATTGTTCTTCTATTTCCTCTAAGCTTATCTCTGTATCTTCCACTACATCATGTAATAAAGCAGATACCAAGGTAGATCGATCAATTTGTAGTTCGCTCAATATGGTGGCAACCCCTAAAGGGTGCAAGATATACGGTTCTCCAGAAGCCCGTTTTTGCGATGCATGCGCTTTATCTGCCAGTGCAAACGCACGCTCTATGACTGGCCAGTCTTCTTCTGGTAAATAGGACCGAACACGGTCCATAAATTGTCCATATTCTCGTTCTTTATTAAATGTATGCTCCTGAGGGGTACTTATAGTACTTACCATTATGATCCCTCCTGACTATAAGTCATAAACGTCAACGATGTGTGAAGTTCCAACTTTTGTTGCACATTCACCCAGCGATATACATGACGTCCATCATCCAATGCTTCCTCTTTTAGAATGCCTAAATCTTTAAATACATCTAAAGCAAGGATTGCTTCTCGCGAAGTCATTTCTTGTGGCTTACACTCTAACGCTTCTCGCTCCACTATATACTTTGGTGCTGTGGGAGACCGGAAAATATGTTTTACCACAGTATACATCTTGCGTAAGCTATCTACTTCTAGTCGTTCTCTTTGTTGTGAAAGTGGTTCCAAGTCTTGCACAATGAGTTGTGGCGTCACCACGCCTTGCCATTCATTTTTTTGCAAAGAAAATGCTACTTTTACAGGGTCATCTGCAAAGATTTCCTGCATATAATGTGCCCCTTGCCAAGCCACCGCATCAATGGGGCCCTGTTGACCTTGCAAGATAATTTTACAATGATTTTTTTGAAATCCCATAGGGTACAGATTCTGCACACGAATCTTAGGAAGTGCAAACACAGGCGTACTATTCCCCATACCATAAGGCTCTAAAGTAGCTATTTGATCAATTAACTCAATGCTAATATCATCGCTATGCATAGCACCATCAACGGTGACAATGGGAATATAATCTTCTTCTGTTAATTGTTTACGGCAAAACTCACTAGCTTTTTCACGTAAGGCATCAATATGCTCTGCTTGTACACTAAATCCTGCTGCCTGTGCATGTCCACCAAACTGTATTAATGTATCTCCTGCATAGGTTAACATATCATACATATTACAATGATCAATACTACGACAGGAGCCTTTACCAATTCCATCATGAATACTAATCACCATAGTCGGTTTATAAAAGGCTTCTACCAAACGGGACGCAACGATACCGATAACTCCAGGATGCCAGCCTTCGCCTGCCACTACAATACATTGATCCGCCAAACTTCCTTGTGCTAATACCGATTGATACGCTTCTTCAAAAATAGCTCGTTCAATCTGTTGTCGCTCCGTATTTGTTTCTTGCAACTCTTCTGCAATTTCCATGGCCTCAACTAGGTCTGTGGTAATCAGTAATTCTACAGCTCGTGTCGCATGCGTCACCCGTCCTGCTGCATTTAATCTTGGTGCTAAGGTAAACCCAATATGGCCTGCAGATAGTACTTTTCCTTCTAAACCGGCCACTTGCACTAAGGCTTGAATCCCTACATTGGGAGACTCTGTCATCTTACGCAAACCTTCACGGACGATAATCCGATTTTCTCCCACTAAGGGAACTACATCAGCAACCGTGCCCAAAGCTACAATATCTAAGTCTTCTCGATATTCTTCACCAGTACGACGCTTCCATAAAGCTTGGCAGACTTTGAATGCCACACCTACGCCAGATAAGTTTTTATCTGTATAGGGACACTCTGGCTGTTTATGGTTAACCACCGCTGTAGCCCTTGGTATTTGCGGCGGTGATGTATGATGGTCTGTAATAATCATAGACACGCGATCTCTCACAGCTTCTACAATATCATAGGAACTAATACCGCAATCTACAGAAATAATTAAATCTGTTTTTTGAGCAATCAAATATTCCAAAGCTTCTAAGTTGAGACCATATCCTTCACTTTGTCGCTCTGGAATATAATAAGTTACATTCGCTCCTAATCGCGAAAAAAATCGGTACATTAGTGATGTAGCCGTAATACCATCTACATCATAATCTCCGTAAATGACAATGGACCCATTCATGGCTAAGACTCTTTCGATTTCTTCCACAGCCTGTGCCATTCCTTTTAACATAAAAGGATCTAATAAATCATCCATTGTGCTATATAAGAATGTTCGACCTTCTTCTACAGTGGTAATCCCACGGTTTGCCAATAAATGAGAAACAATAGGATGCACTGCTAATCCAGAGGTCAATTGAGATTCTATTTCTTTTTGATGTTCGGCAATTTTCCAACGTTTGCCTTTTCGTTTATCTAGTTTCATACGTACCTCTTGGAGGGATATTTCTTTCATTATCATTATCATTATTATACATGAAAGTCCGAGTATTTTCAATAAGTATCATTATTAAAAATATAATAATTTACTTTTATTATTACATCTTATGACAAAAGTAGTGTTTATAATTAAATTTCTTCACTCTTCAATTATCAATTTCAAACTCTAAAACCCCACCATAACAAATGTGAGGGCTCTTCGTATATGAGCATCCCACACATTTAGCATAAAACTAAAAAAGGTTGTACCCAAATGCACGTACAGCATTTCAGTACAACCTAATGTAAAACCTGTCCTAGTTCTAATTATACAGAATATGACATCCATCACTTCTATGAAGCCATATACTACCATCATTACAAAGAAATCATCTACTCATGCACTACGATGACTACACTGGAAGTATTTCCCTATATACATTATCTTAGATGATTCCAAATAACTTCATGCTTAAGTTACCAAAGAAGAAATGGAAGATATAATTCAATACGGAAATATAAAATCCTACTTTCCACCAGGTCACTTGTGGCACGTAGTGACTGCCAAAGAAGATTGGCGTTACCCCAGAGCTATAATGTGTCAACGTACAGCCGGGGCTATTCATCAAGCCAAACATTAAAATTGCATAAGGAATTGGTGCTCCCAAGGCAATTAAGATAGACGCAAAGGCAGAAAATAAAGCTGTAATACGAGCGGTGCCGCTGGCGAAGAAATACTGCGAGTATACAAAGACTAACGAAATAATCAAAGCCGCCCACTCCCAAGACATACCACCTAACATAGTGCTGACGAATTTTGCAAAAACAGCTACAACCCCTAATTTACCAAGTAATCCAGCCATACCTACTAGAGTACCCATCCAGATTAAAATATCCCAACCTGTGGTTTCTTTCAAAATATCATCCCATGTAAGACATTCGCTAATGACACAGGCTAGTACGGCCATAATCGCAATGACCGTCGCATGTAAACCCGTAATTGTCGTAGTAGACCAGAGTAGAATTGCCCCCACAAAGATAGCTGCTACCTTTTTCTCCATCGTCGTGATCGGACCTAGTTTATCTAACTCTTCACGAGCCATAGCTGGAGCTTCTGGTGTTTCTTTGATTTCAGGTGGGTAAATTTTATAAATAAACCACGGCATGATAACCATACTGAGCAAACCAGGCAAGGCTCCTGCTAAAAACCACTCCCACCATGTCACAGTGTAGCCAAATAATTTTGCTCCTAAAGATGTAATCAACAAGTTACCACTACAAGCGGTCAAGAATACAGTCACTGTACAGGCATTTACTGTGTGAGCCGTAGTCATTAGGTAGGCTCCCATGCGACGTGCTGTTTCTCCTGGTCTCGAATCAAAGGCCATAGAAATATTTTGCACGATAGGATAGATAATACCACCTCCACGAGCTGTATTAGATGGAGTAGCCGGAGAAATAATTAAATCTGTCATCGCCAAGGCATAGGCTAAACGCAAGGTACTCGTACCGAACCAATGAATTAAGGTATACGCAATGCGTCGACCTAATCCAGAGTTAATGATCCCTCTAGAAAAGAAGATAGCCGACACGATAAGCCATACATTAGGCTCTGCATAGCCTAATAACGCTTCATTCATCTTAATCGAACTAGTAGCGACTGCCGCCGCAGATCCCATAAATGCCATTACCCCAGTGGGATATGGTCGAAGTATAAAGCCCACAATAGTGGCTGTAAAGATAGCTAATAAATGCCACCCTTGATCTGAAATTTCTGGCGTATGCGGCAAATACCATATGATCAGTGCCACAGCTACAACTCCCAATAGTCTTAGTAGTTTATCCATGTAGTATCCTTCCTTTCTCTATTAACACAGATCCTCCAGAGGTAACAAAAAACCCAGCACCATAAGGGTACCGGGTTCTGTAATCGCCAAATTAACGTTTGGAGAATTGGGATGCTTTACGAGCTTTTTTAAGACCGTATTTTTTACGTTCTTTCATACGTGGGTCACGAGTCAAGAAGCCAGCCTTTTTAAGACCTTGACGAAGTTCGCCATCAACTTCTAATAATGCACGAGACACACCGTGACGAATTGCACCAGCTTGACCGGATGGGCCACCACCAGCTACAGTTGCCACAACGTCGTATTGTTCTAAAGTGTTTGTTAATACCAATGGTTGTTTAACAATCAACTCAAGAGTTTGACGACCGAAATATTCATTTAATTCGCGTTTGTTTACAGTGATTTTACCTGTACCCGGTACCAGACGAACTCTAGCAACGGAAGATTTTCTACGACCAGTGCCGTAGTATTGTGCTACTGCCATTATATGTTCCTCCTCCCGGTATTAACGGATATCTAATTCCAAAACTTCTGGTTTTTGAGCAGCATGTGGATGCTCTGCGCCAGCGTATACATTCAATTTACGGTATTGTTGTGCACCCAATTTATTTTTTGGAAGCATACCTTTAACTGCCATTTCGATTACACGCTCAGGATGTTTTTCCAACATCATAGCAAGTGTAGTGAAACGAGATCCGCCTGGATAACCAGAATGACGGAAATATTCTTTTTGTAATAATTTTTTACCTGTTACACGAACTTTTTCTGCGTTCACAACGATAACGTGGTCACCAGTGTCTGCATGTGGTGTAAAAGTTGGTTTATGTTTGCCCCGAAGAACTTTAGCAACTTCGGCAGCAAGACGTCCTAAAGTTTTACCTTCAGCGTCAACAACATACCATTTGCGTTCAATATTGTTCGCATTGGCCATAAATGTAGTTTTCATGCTGCTTTCCTCCTAATAACAAGAATGTATTAACAGAAGCAATTGCCACCTTCCGGGGCTAGTGGAAGTCCGTACAAATTGCTTACCGAAATATTATACTCAAAATACAATGGATATGTCAAGGATTATCGCAAAGATTTCTTCAACAACCAATCGATATCTGTCTTCTCTGGAGTCACAACAAATTGGTGTTCTCCAAATTTTTCAAACCCATAGCGTTTATAAAAATGTTGGGCTTTATAATTTTTCTCCCAAACGCCCAACCATGCCCAAGAAAAATTACCAGATTCAGCGATGCGCAAAGCTTTTTCAAATAAGGCTTTACCCACACCTTGTCCATGGTACTCTTTGAGCACATACAGGCGTTGCACTTCAAAGGCATTCTCTAATTTACGCTCTGTTTGTGCGTCGCCCCAGTTTATTTTCAAATACCCTGCCAACACATCATCTACGTAAGCTAGATATGTTTCGCTCTCGTCATGGTCCAACTCACGTTTCAATACATCATGGTTATAAGCCTCATCAAAGAAAGCCTGTAACTCCTCTTCCGTATTGTCATGACTGAAAGTTTCTCTAAATGTGTCTGCACACAAGTTAGACAATGCTGGAATATCTGTCTCTTGAGCTCTCACAATGGCGACAACAGAACCCATTGGTTCACGAGATTCCCCTAGAATGCGCACCTCTGGTTCCAACTGCACCCCATGAGCTGCATGAATCCGCTTTTGGACCTCATGAATTACACCTAGCACATCATTGGCTGTAGCGCCTCCACGATTGACCACAAATCCAGCATGCTTCGTAGATACCTCTGCAGGTCCTACGGACAACCCTTTCAAACCTGTTTGGTCAATCAAAGTTCCTGCATAATATCCCGGTGGGCGCTTGAAGGTAGATCCTGCGCTAGCATGTTCCAATGGTTGTTTAGACTCTCGTTTTTCAGTAAGATCATCCATCCGTCCTTGGATATCCTCAGGATTTCCTTCCTGTAATTCCATAGTCACACGAACGATGATTTCATGGTTCTCGTGGAAGCGGCTATGACGATAGGCAAACTGTAACTCTTCTCGGCTATAGTGGTGCAAGTTCCCCTGCATATCTACAGCATCTACACTGGTTACCACTTGATCCATCTCTCCATCATAGGCACCTGCATTCATGAATACAGCGCCGCCCAAACTACCAGGAATACCGATGGCAAATTCCAAGCCGCTTAAACATTCACGTTGGGCGTATTCGGATACTTCTTTCAAAGTATACCCAGCGCTCATAGTAATGGTTGTACCGTTGCGGTGTTGCTCCTCTTGCAATTCTTTCAAGCAAAGAACGACGCCACGCATGCCTCCATCTTGAATCAACACATTAGATCCTAGGCCTAGCACAAAAGGTTCTATATTATGAGTATGTAATACACGCATGCAATCCTGCAATTCTTGTATAGAACGAGGTAGTACAAGTAGATCCGCAGGTCCTCCAATTTGAAAGGTCGTGAAAGGTGCTAACAGCGCATCCCTTTGAATGCGATCCAACGGAATCACCTGTTGCAATGCTTCCCATACAGCACTCATATTAGTTTGCCTTTTCTAAAATTTTCATACCTTCAGTGATTGGTTCGCTAATGATTCGATAAATATCATTCGCCACTTGTGTCCAACGTGCATGCGCTGTTAAGTACGCATTCGCACCGGAATTAGCTTGTACCATTGGCAATAAGCCTTCTAATTTTTTCAATAACTCTTCCGCTTCAGGAGCATCTGCAATTTTTGCATATTCCAGTTGCATTTGTAAAGACATAAATTCTTCTACCATGCCTTTTGCTGCTTGGTCGTCTTTAATTGCCTCTTGGGCTGCCATCATCTCTTTATGTTCTTCGCTGTCACGCATTGCTTTTTGTAATTCATATGCTAAATCGTAATTCATAATTCCTCCTCCATCCTATTAGGATTTCATTCTTATATTCTTTCATATACTGTGTATGCCATACAGTCTATATTATCTAAATCTTTGGTCATTCTGTGAAAGTCTATGATATTTCACTATATATAGGCTATACCATATGATTAGACTTACTATATTTAGTATTTTCTATAGACCAATACCTACTATCAAGAGGTTACACCTCGATAGATACACCTGGTCCAACGGCCTGCAAATCTGGGAAATCCAGTTGGCGCATAGCTTCATAGGCAATGATTGCCACCGCATTCGATAAATTCAAAGACCGCGCTTCATCAATCATCGGAATGCGAATGCATGTATCTGGATTGGCTGCCACAATTTCTTCTGGCAAACCTTTTGTTTCTTTACCAAACACGAGCATATCTCCAATTTCATATTGCACTTCTGCGTGCGTATGGGCAGCCTTTGTCGTAGCATACCAAAAACGCCGATCTTTATATTGTTCATACACTTCATCCAAGGACTTATGTATTTTTACATCTACTAGATGCCAATAATCAAGACCTGCTCGTTTTAAATATTTATCTTCAATGGAAAACCCCAAAGGTTCCACCAAATGTAGTGTCATATGATTTGCTGCACAAAGGCGTGCAATATTGCCTGTATTACCAGGAATTTCCGGTTCTACTAATACAATTTCCATGATTCACCTACTATCTTATCGCTTAAAATGTCCGCTTTTACCACCTTGTTTTTCCACAAGATACACAGGACCAATGGTCATAGTTTTATCTACGGCTTTTACCATATCATAGACCGTTAATAGACCAACTTGAACCGCTGTTAACGCTTCCATTTCCACCCCTGTAGGGCCCGTAGTTTTCACCGTGCTACGAATACACACAGCTTGTTTCTCTTCTACCAAGGAACAGTCTACACTCACCTTCGTCAATGCCAATGGATGGCAGAGCGGAATGAGGTTGGACGTTTGCTTCGCTCCCATGATGGCTGCCAATTGTGCCACTGCCAGAACATCACCTTTTTTGACATTCCCAGACGCCACAATACTGAAAGCTTCTTCACTAAGCGTAATAAACCCTTCTGCTACAGCCACGCGCTCTGTGTGATCCTTTTGAGACACATCCACCATATGCGCATTACCGCCTTCATCAAAATGTGTTAATTTCATAGATACCTCCATGTGAATTTCATTATACCATAGAGAAGGGATTGACGTCAGTAATCTATGTTAGAGAAAAGAGTCTACGCAAAAAGGATTGCCACATTAGCATATGCTAGTGACAATCCTTTTATGTAGAAATATTTCATATTCTCTACTATCAAGATCCGTATCCCAATGATACATTTCTATCGCTTCTGTAATTTTTATTTGTTCAAGGAACCAAGGAACTATTTATTTTTCATATTCCTTATATTATAGCTCGATAGTTTGACCTGGATCTACCACAAGTCCAGCTTGTTTATGTTTTGCTTCTAACAACGCCACAAAGGTTGCTGGTTCTTTATCAATGACAGGCCATGTTTTGTAATGAATTGGAATCGTTGTATTCGCTTGAATCCAAGATGCCGCTGTCACCGCATCTTCCACACCCATAGTAAAGTTATCGCCAATTGGTAGCAAGGCATAGTCGATTTCACCATGGCGACTGATTAATTTCATATCGCTGAACAATGCCGTATCCCCAGCAAAGTACACACGTTTACCAAAAAACTCAATGATCACACCTGCCGCATGACCACCTGGCACACCAGCCCCATGAAAAGCTGGTGTTAAACGGATGGAACCAAATGGGAAATTAAACTTTCCACCTAAATGCATCGCATGGCTACGAGCCCCTGCTTCAGCGGCTTTTCGAGCTACCTCTGCTGTGGAGATCACAAGGGCATCATTCTTCTTGGCAATCGTATCGGTATCACCATAATGATCATCATGACCATGGGATACAAAAATATATTGACACTCTATATCCTCTGCTTTTGCCACATCCCATGTATTGCCCGTAAAGAACGGATCACATACCAACGTTACATCACCATTGCTCAAAGCAAACGTAGCATGACCATAATACGTTAACGTTACATTGCTCATAAGAATACCTCCCTCAGATTATCTTAGTCCAACAATATTTGTTAAGTAAATTATATCATTCATAGAAAGCTGGTCGCAAGATAAAGAGCATGTATACATAAAAGTCAACATCCCTAGGCCGCCACCTAGAGATGTTTGCTATATATTCATTTTACAAAATCTAGCTATATAGTAGTTACGCTTCCGCCCACTCTGTATGGAATGTGCCTTCTTTATCTGTACGTTCGTATGTATGAGCACCGAAGAAGTCACGTTGTCCTTGGATTAGATTTGCTGGCAATACACCACGACGATAGGAATCGAAGTAATCTAAGGATGCACTGAAAGCAGGTGTTGGGATACCATAACGTTTCGCAGCAATGATCGCTTCACGCCATTTTGCTTGATGTGTTTGCAATGCTTCTGCGAAGAATGGATCCAACATCAAGTTATTCAAATCTGGGTTATTTGTGAATGCTTTTTTAATATCTTCTAAGAAAGCAGCACGGATAATGCAACCGCCACGCCATAACAATGCCATGTCACCGAAGTTGATATTCCAATTATATTCTTTTGCTGCTGCTTTAATCAATGCAAAGCCTTGTGCATAGGAGCAAATTTTAGACGCATATAAGGCAGAATGGATAGCATCTACTAAGGCTTCTTTATCACCTTCAAAAACTTCTGTAGGACCTGCTAACACTGGTTCTGCCAACACACGCTCCGATTTGTAGGCAGACATAGCACGCGCAAATACGGCTTCCGCGATGGTTGGAATTGGCACACCAAGGTCTAAACCTTCTTGGCTAGTCCATTTACCAGTACCTTTTTGACCAGCTTTGTCCAAGATTTTTTCTACTAATGGAGTTCCATCAGTATCTTTGACTTTCATAATTTTAGCAGTAATTTCGATGAGGTAAGAATCTAATAATCCCGTGTTCCATTTCGCAAATACATCGCCGATTTCATCATCACTCATGCGAAGTAATTCTTTCATCATGAAGTAGGCTTCGGAAATTAATTGCATATCGCCGTATTCGATACCATTGTGTACCATTTTTACATAGTGACCTGCACCGTCATCACCTACATATGTGCAGCAAGGACCGTCTGCCACTTGGGCTGCAATGGATGTAAAAATAGGCGCCAATTCATTATAGGAAGCTTCGTTGCCACCTGGCATCAAGCTTGGTCCGTTCAAGGCACCTTCTTCACCGCCAGATACGCCTACTCCTAGGAAACGGAATCCCTTGGACTCTAAGTATTTTGTACGGCGGATAGTATCTGGGTAATGGGAGTTACCACCGTCGATTAAGGTATCACCTTGGTCTAAATATGGCAAGAAGGCTTCAATCATATCATCCACAGGTTGGCCTGCTTTTACCAAGAACATGATTTTACGAGGTTTTTCTAACATCGCTACAAACTCTTCTGGAGTATGTGCTCCGCCGATTGTTCCTTCGTGGCTGTAGTTGGCTACAAAGTCGTCTGTTTTTTGTGGTGTACGGTTGTACACTGCAATACTGAATCCATGACGAGCAATGTTGCGGGCCAAGTTTTGTCCCATAACAGCCAAACCGACTAGACCAAATTGATATAATTTTTCACTCATCGTCATACCTCTTTCTTGATTGACTACCGTGTGTGAGCTTGTTCTTCTTTCAAACGAGCCAACATCACTGATGAACTAAACATAATAATACCTGCGATGACGGTTGCCAAAGCTAGGTTTTCTCCGAAGACGATAAATCCCCAGAAGGAGTTAAAGAATACCCCTACATATTGCATAAATTGTGCCACCACCGCATTCGTTGCTACAAATGCACCAGTTAGGAAGAACTGCGCCACTACGGAAATGGCACCAATAACCCCTAAGTATAGCGCTTGCGTTGCGTTAGGCCACACAAAATCTGGTATCATTACGATACCACCTACTAGCATAGTGGTCACTAAGAAATAAAACATGATTTCATAGGAACTGTGACCACCTTTTAAGCTAATAGTGCGAATCGTTGTATAGGCTGCCGCCGATAAGGCTGCGCCTGCAATGGCAATGAAAGAATACCAATGCAAGCCTGATAAATTCCAAGGTTGAATCATATACACAACGGCTAAGAAGATCAATCCTAACCATTTAGCAGATCCATCAGGCAATTTTTCTTTCAACACAAGGTTGCTAAAAATCAGGACGAATATACCTGATAATTGAAATAGTATGGATGCATCTGCCATCGTCATATAGACTAATGCAATGAAATTACTTAAATTTCCTAATCCACCGAAGATACCACGCAAGGTTAATAGTCCTCGATGTTCTGTAGAAAAGGAAATTCCTTTTTGTCGCATCACTATGAGTACGGCAATTGTTCCTATCAATCCTCTGAAAAATGTCACCTCTGCCGCTGGCATACCATCACCTAAGAGTTTCACAAATAAATTCATAACACTGGAGGCGAAGGAGGCCATGAGGGAAAAGAAAAATGCTTGTACCATAGGTCACCTATTGTTTGAAAGTATCCACAAAGGATAGAATTTCTTCTTTCATAGATTCTTTTGGAATCACTTTAGTGAAACGCAATGGTTTATGTTGCAACTCCGCCAATTGTTTTGGGCAACCTAGGCCCGTGACAGCCGAAATATTGTCTAAGCTTTCATACGGCGTAGTGCCTACTTTGATATCTAAAGCTTCACAAATCGGTGTTGGAAATTTGAATGGATGCGCCGTGGAAGCAATCACCGTATGACGGTGACCATCTTCAGGATGAGCCTCTAGCTCTTTCATATAAGCTCCCATCGCCACCGCTGTGTGCGGATCCATCACATAGCCATAGGAGTTGTACACTTGCTCGATGACAGCCTTTGTCATGTCATCGTCTACATAGGCGCCAGCAAATTCTTTTTGCACCGCTTGTAGTTCTTCTGGAGTGACAGAGAATTTGCCCTCTGCTTTCAGTGCTTTCATACGCTCAGCTGTCAATTCTGCATTTTCACCGCTCACATAATAAATAAACCGTTCAAAGTTAGAACTTTCCAAAATATCCATAGACGGAGAAATGGTTGTATAGAACGGACGATTCATATCATAGGTACCAGTGCTGAAGAAATCTGCGAGCACATTGTTTTGGTTCGAGGCACAAATTAATTTACCAACCGGAATACCCATGCGTTTTGCATAGTAAGCGGCCAAAATATTGCCGAAGTTGCCTGTTGGCACCACCACATTAAACGCTTCATCTTCGTGGATAGCCCCCGTATTTACCAATTCAGCATAGGCTACCACATAGTACACCACTTGTGGCGCTAGACGGCCGATATTAATAGAGTTAGCAGAAGAGAACTTCACTCCTTTGTCTGCCACTTCCTTCGCCACATCAGCATCCACAAAGAGACGCTTCAAAAATTGTTGCGCATCATCAAAGTTACCTTCGATGGCTGTTACATTGACATTCGTACCTTCTTGCTTTTGCATTTGCTCTTGTTGCATAGGGCTAACGCCATCCGTTGGGAAGAACACTTGAATGTATGTGCCCGGTACATCTTTGAATCCTTCTAAGGCTGCTTTTCCTGTATCACCAGAGGTAGCTGTCAATATCAACACTTCTTTTGTTTCTTTTTCCGCTTCCTTTGCTGCCACCAATAAGTATGGGAACAAAGATAAGGCCATATCTTTAAAAGCTTGGGTGCGACCGTGGAACAACTCCAACACGGATACTCGCTCTAACAAGGAATGCATAGGCGCCATATCTGGTGTATCGAAGTTCACCGTATTATAGGCACTACGAATCATCGTTTCTAATTCCGCTTCTGTGAAAGTCGTAAATAACTTACTCAACACAACCAGTGCAATTTCTTCATAACTCTTGTCTGCCACATCGCGGTAGGACAAACATTGTTCCGGAAACTCCGCCGGCACATATAACCCTCCATCACTTGCCAATCCATGGAGCAACGCAAAGGTTTCACTCACTGTTTCATGACTGCGCGTACTTGTATATTTCATTCTTTCATCCTTTATGTTTCACAATATATTGTATTATCTTCATTCATTATAAATTAATGCTATCTATTTAGCAAGAAAAGGCGCACTTCAATCTCAATCATGACAATTAGTAATAAAAGTCACAATTATACCACTCTAATTATAAAATAGTCATACTTATTCATCTTGTTCTTGACATCGAAAAACTAAAAGAGTACAATACACACATACAATCAAACATTCGGGAATAGGTGCGAAAGCATAATAGAGAAGCCAGTTAAAGTCTGGCACGGTCCCGCCACTGTAAAGCAGAGCAAATCCAATTATGTCACTGGGAAACTGGGAAGGCTGGAGGCGCGTTGAAGCTGAGTCAGGAGAACTGCCTATTCATCATTCACCACTTGACCTACGAGAGATAGGGAGGAGAATCAAAGGCCTTTTTCTGATACTCCAAAACACAAGAAAAAGGATTTTTTATTACTACAATATGCGTTGTATGGGATACGTCACATATTGATGATCGCCTTATCATGGCCAAGTGAATTCACCATTATGGTATTAGCACTCAAAGTGTTGATATAGTTGTCATGATTTTGTATGGGCGTACATCATCATCCTAAAAAGAACCTGCCGGTGGGCAGGTTCTTTTTTTGCGTCAATAGTAAATAGGGAGACCACTCACATACGAGTAGCCTCCCATATTTTTATCATAATTCTATTTTCTCTCTATCGTCATTGCCTTTCACATGGTACAATACAATTGCATAGGGGATTCCGGCCCCTTGTATCATACCCTCAAAGGCAATATGCGTGTCCAGCGCTAGCTTTAGAGGGTTTTTTCTTTGTTCATATACATTGCTTTGAAGTCATTATAGTCTTCCACCATATATTCTGGCATTATGGATAAGGCTTTTTCTTGGATCCATTCTGGGATTCCATAATAAGCTCCTGCCACAGCACCAACAATGGCACCCAATGTATCACAGTCACCACCGATGTACATCACGTTGCGGATAGCCGATTCATAATCTTCACTTTCAAAGAAACATTGCATCCCTTCTGGCACTGTTTTTTGACAACTTGGCTCAAACCTATAAGTCTTATGCAACTCTTCCACGCTGTACTCCCCAGGATAATAGGATCGCACCATCTCCTGGATGTCTTCTTTCGTCGCTCCATGAAGTGCTTTGAACACTGCTAAAGCTGTCACCTCTCCACCTTTTAATCCTTCTGGATCATTGTGAGTAGTACCTGTTATGATTTGGCTCAACAGTTTGACTTCCATTTCACTATTCCCTACGTAAGCCACAGGGCTAATACGCATCGCTGCTCCATTACCCCAACTGCCATAAGGTTCTGCCACATCAGATAATCCCCACTGAAAGAATTTAGCTCCAAACCCTCCCATTGGCAATGGATTAGAAAGAAAATATTCTTTCATCCGAAGCATCGTCACTCGTTGTAAGTGTGTCCCCCTTCCTTTTACATCCATCAAAGCTCGTGCAATAGCACATGTTAAAATCGAATCATCTGTAGGCTCACATCGTTCTGATAAGAACTCAAATTCTCGGCTTTTGATATTGTTGAACTCATAGATTGAACCCGCCATATCTCCAATGATTGCTCCTAACATAAAACTCCTTTCTGGTGTCTCCACCATGACAATTGCACTAAAAACATAGATATATGCAAAAATTATATATTCCTATATTTTCCATGCAACATACCAAGCTATATCTATTGATATAACTGAATTGTCATCATTATACACCATGTTCTTTTAAGAGACAATAGCCCCTAGTAGCTATAGACATATAGTATATATAGTGGTAAAATTAAAAGTTATTAAACATCATATTGTATGGGTAAGTTAGTTTTGGGAGGTAGTATGTCTTTAGTTTCTATGATTAAACATTTCCTACTTGTAGCTGCCCCCGTCATTGCTACACAGTTTTCTATCATTGTTGGTAGTTTTATAGCAGTCACATTAACGGGGCAATACAGTACTATAGATTTAGCAGCTATTGGTGTGGGGTACAACTTATGGGTCGCCGCTTTTTTTGGTCTATCAGGAATTCTCCTTGGTGTGACCCCCATTATTTCTCATGCCTTAGGGGCTAAAAAAACTGAATCGGTAGCTGCTACTATGTGGCAAAATATCTATTTAGGGCTTGCATTTGCAACAGTTCTTATACTTGCCACCCTACTTGGTTTATCTCCTTTGTTAGATCTATTGGGATTAGAACCGGCGGCAAAATTTGTTTGCATCCAATATATGAACGCCATGTGCGTCGCCTTTCCAGCTATGATGATCATGTCTGGATTCCGCTACATTGTCGACGCTCACGGAAATACTCGCTACTCTTTGTATATCATTGGCAGTAGTGTGCTATTTCAGTCTATTTTCAATGTACTATTCATACAAGGTTATGGCCCCATCCCCGCTCTTGGGGGCTTTGGTGCTGGTATCTCTACGGCCATCGCCTATTGGTATATGATGCTATGTTTTCTTGGGCTCATTACATTCCATAAACACTTCAAACAGTATCGATTTTGGTCTTCTTTCACTGGTCCTAGTTGGATACTCATTCGAGATCAATTAGCTCTAGGGATTCCTATTGGCCTCTCTATCTTTGCAGAAATCAGCATTTTTAGTGCTGCTGGGATTGCTATGACTAAATTCGGCACAGAAATTATAGCGGCCCATCAAGCAGCGTCTAGTTTCCTAGGGTTAACATTTTCTTTCCCATTGAGTTTAAGTATGGCATCCACCATCGTCATCGCCTATGAGTTAGGGGCTAAACGATATCAAAATGCTATTACTTACACATGGATTACTCGTGGTGTAGCAGCTTTCATAGCACTTTGCATTGGAACCTATTCTTTCACTCATATCGACTTCTTAGCCAGCCTATATACCAAGGAAGATCACATGATTCCACTTATTGAAAGTTTCATTTCTTACGCCGTATTTTTCACAATTATCGATGCTGTAGGCACACCTTTACAAGGAGTTCTCCGAGCCTATCGTGATGTAACTAGCGTTTCTATTATTACCATCGGCACCTATTGGGGCGTGACCGTACCCGTTGCGTATCTATGTTATCTATTCACAGATTTTGGCCCCTATTCCGTATGGATCGGGTTGTTGTCAAGTACCTCTACGGCAGCGTTATGTTATATGTATCGCTTGCGGAGAGTGCAACGTAAATTACTATACTTGACGTGAAAGAAAATAACACGCTCCAATTCTACAGGACTGTTCATCTAGGGCAGTCCTTTTTATATGCCTTAGTATCCCTCTTACAAGCGTTTATAATCTCCAATACAAAACTAGTCTATAAACAATGCATATATCAGACTTCTTCATGTATAACCATTTTATTTTGACATATCGCTTCAAATACTATAGAATATAGAAATGCAATTTAAACTATATATAAATGTATCATTATTGATGTATAACAGAAGGAGCTCCTATGGCTACTATCAATCCAAATTACGAAAACCTACAAGGTTCCTATTTATTCGCAAATATTGCACGCAAAGTAGAAGCTTTCAAAGAAAGCCATCTGGAGGCAGACATCATTCGCCTTGGCATTGGCGATGTGACACGCCCTCTTGTGCCAGCTGTCATTGAAGCTATGCACGCCGCAGTAGAAGAAATGGGTTCTGCCGATACATTCCGAGGTTATGGTCCTGAGCAAGGCTACGATTTCTTGCGCAATGCCATCGTTGAAGGCGATTATGCTCCCCTAGGCATTACTATTCAAGCTGATGAAATCTTCGTATCTGACGGTGCTAAATCTGATGTGGGCAATATTCAGGAAATTTTCTCTGAAAATAACATCATCGCTATTACTGACCCTGTATACCCTGTATATTTAGATTCTAATGTGATGAGTGGTCGCACTGGTAAAGCTATCGACGGCATCTACGAAAAAGTGGTATATTTACCAACCAATGCAGAGAATCATTTCTCTCCGGCATTCCCAAAAGAACGAGTAGATATCGTCTATCTTTGCTGCCCTAACAACCCAACTGGCACTGTATTAAGCCGTGCTCGTTTGGCGGAATGGGTACAGTGGTGTAAAGATAACGAAGCGATCTTAATGTTCGACTCCGCTTATGAAGCTTTCATCACATCTACAGATACAGTTCGTTCTATTTATGAAATCGAAGGCGCTCGTGAAGTGGCCATCGAATTCCGTTCTTTCTCTAAAACAGCAGGTTTCACTGGTACTCGTTGTGCCTACACTGTAGTTCCTCACGAAGTAACTGCAAAGAACACAGAAGGCAAACGTGTTCCTCTGAACCCAATGTGGAATCGTCGCCAGACCACAAAATTCAATGGTGTTCCTTACATCATTCAACGTGGTGCTGCTGCTGTTTACACACCAGAAGGTCGTGCACAAATTAAAGAACACATCGCTTACTACATGGAAAATGCTCGCATTATCCGTGAAGGCTTAGAAGCCATTGGTCTAACTGTATTTGGTGGTGTTGATGCTCCATACATTTGGATTCAAGCACCAAAAGGCATGACTAGCTGGGACTTATTCGATACCCTATTAGAAAAGGTACACATTGTAAGCACTCCTGGTTCTGGCTTTGGTCCAGAAGGCGAAGGCTATTTACGTCTCACTGCATTCGGAAGCCGAGAAAACACCATTCGTGCAGTCGATCGCATTAAAACATTACAATTTTAATATCCCCCCTTTTCTCTATGAGAATTTTTCGCTATAATGGTACATGCGAAAAATAGCGGACATAATCCTCCCTATTTTATTTCATCATATACTGTAATCTTACATTACAGTTCGTATAGCATTAATATTAATGAAAGTATCAACTTTCACGAAAGGAAGTAACAATGAGCAACATTCGTATTGGTATCGTTGGATACGGCAATCTTGGTCGCGGTGTAGAAGCGGCTGTAGCATTACAACCAGATATGGAATTAGTAGGCGTATTCTCTCGCCGTTCTGGTTTACAAACTGTTAGTGGCGTTCCTAGCTACACAATGGAAGAAGTGGAATCTTTCAAAGGCAAAATCGATGTAATGGTATTATGCGGCGGTAGTGCTACAGACCTAATCGACCAAACGCCTGCTTTAGCAGCGCATTTCAATGTCATCGACAGCTTTGACACACATGCTCGCATCCCTGAACATTTCGAAAATGTGCGCAAAGTAGCCCAAGAAGCTGGCACAGCAGCATTAATCTCTTGCGGTTGGGACCCTGGCATGTTTTCCTTGCAACGTGTGTACGCTGAAAGTATCTTACCACAAGGCGATTCCTACACATTCTGGGGCCGTGGTGTATCTCAAGGTCATTCCGACGCGATCCGTCGTATCGAAGGCGTAGCAGATGCTCGCCAATACACAGTGCCTAAACAAGAAATCATCTCTGCTATCCGCAATGGTGAAACACCAGAAGTGACAGCTACTTCTTCTCACCTTCGTGAATGCTATGTAGTATTGGAAGAAGGCGCTGACGCAGCTCGCATTGAAAATGAAATTAAAACAATGCCTAACTACTTCGTTGGCTATGAGACAACTGTAACATTCATATCCCAAGAAGAATTGGATGCTAACCACAAAGGCATCCCACATGGCGGTCTTGTGATCCGCAGCGGCGAAACTACAACAGGTACAAAACACATCTACGAATTCGGTTTACAACTAGACTCTAACCCTGAGTTCACTGGCGCTGTATTAGTAGCCTTCGCTCGTGGTGTGCATCGCTTAGCAGCACATGGTGGTCGCGGTGCTTTCACAGTATTCGATATCGCACCAGCTTGGTTATCTCCAAAATCCGCTGAAGAATTACGTGCCCATTATCTATAAGATATACGTTTGATAATAGTATCTTCGTTCATGAGATACACGAGGCTGTAACAAAATAGCACCCAATAAAATAGAGGAACGTTGATCAAGAAGTATCAACATTCCTCTATTTTTATATTTTATATAAATCTATTGGCAGTCTATATGCAATTATGGTATACTATGACTGTAAAAAGAGAGCCCTCAACGTGCACTAGGCGTTAGGCTCATCTCGAATGATGGAACACGAAATGCCTAACGTGTTAAGGTCCACTAAACCTTATATCGTTAGGCATTTATATTACTTTAATAATTTATCGCAACCAACAAAGGAGTTACCCACACATGAGCACAAATTTAGAAGTAGGCATTGTAGGCCTTCCAAATGTCGGAAAAAGTACATTGTTTAATGCTATTACAAAGGCTGGCGCAGAAGCGGCAAACTACCCATTCTGTACCATCGAACCAAATGTAGGCGTGGTAGACGTACCTGACGCTCGTTTAGCGGTGTTGGCTGAGATGTTCGGTTCTAAACGCATCTTACCTGCTGCCATGCGTTTTGTAGACATCGCAGGCCTTGTGGCTGGTGCATCCAAAGGGGAAGGTTTAGGCAACAAATTCTTAAGCCACATTCGCCAAGTCGATGCCATTGCACAAGTGATTCGTTGTTTCGATGACCCTAACATCACACATGTGGCTGGTTTTGTAGATCCTGTTCGCGATATTGAAATCATCAACACTGAACTTTGTTTAGCTGATCTTGAAAGCGTAGATAAGCGCTTACAACGTATTGCTAAATTAGCAAAATCTGGTGACAAAGATGCTCGCATTGAAGCGCCTATTTTAGAAAAAGTATCTGCTGCTTTAGGCGATGCCATCCCTGTTCGTGCCCAAGGCTTAACAGACGATGAGCTAGAAATCTTAAAAGACCTAACACTATTAACAGCTAAAAAATCTTTATACGTAGCCAATGTGGGGGAAGATGAAGTGTCCGACTACTCTGGCAACGAATTTGTCAAACAAGTAGAAGACTATGCTGCTAAAGAAGGTTCTGGCGTAGTTGTCGTATCTGCTCGCATTGAGTCGGAAATTGCTGAATTATCCGACGAAGAAGCAACAGCTTTCCTAGCTGACCTCGGTTTAGAAGAAAGTGGCTTAACAAAATTAATCAAAGCTAGTTACTCCTTATTGGGCTTAATTAACTACTTCACAGCTGGCGAAATGGAAGCTCGTGCGTGGACTATCGTGGAAGGCACAAAAGCCCCTCAAGCAGCTGGTAAAATCCACTCTGACATCGAAAAAGGCTTCATCCGTGCAGAGATCGTATCCTTTGACGATTTAGAAGCTTGCGGCAGCCAAAATGCGGCTAAAGAAAAAGGTCTTGTTCGCCTAGAAGGCAAAGACTATATTATGAAAGACGGCGATGTAACACATTTCCGCTTCAACGTATAATAACCTACTAACAATACAGGCATATACAGTGTACTTTTACTTAAAATATCACTGTATATGCCTCTTTTAGTTAGCAAGGTCTGCGTACATATTCTATCGGTTCTTTTCCCTTTTCATAATAATACATATGAGAAGGGGTTATTTTTTCTACTTCAAAGATACGTAACACTTCTTCTATGTATTTTTCTTGCACACCAATAGAGAGCCCACAAACGCTAGATAGCTCTGGTGGAACTGGCATTAACTGATGAGGCACTTTATATTGCCCTAACATTTTATCTGCTTTATCTGCAAAATAGTAAGAGCTAAATAGAACGAGTACTTTTTGTGGTACCTTATCTGTAGCTGTATCAGATTTCTTACTATCTACTGCAAAAACGTTCATGTGCGTCTACCTCATTCAATCTTTCCAGTTCTATCTACCAATGTTACCACGCATCTAATTACAACGTAACAAATGGTTCTTGCATCATACTTTCAGTAATAGCATACAGATTCGTAATAGTGCCTACTTGCACTTTGTCTTTCACCTCGTAAAAGTCTAAACAAATGCCACAGCCACTAACAGTCACCCCTGCTGCTTCTAAGGCTTTGAAGTTTTCAATATGTTCAGACCCTTCTACGAGCATTTTTACAGCGCTATTAATGCAATAGATGGCTTTGGGTTTCACATCTGTTTCTGTCAATACATAGATGAATGTTTTCATCAAATTACGACCTAACTCTTCACTACCTTCACCTAAATAGTCTTTTGTCAGCAATAAGACTTTACCACCCATAGAAGGGGTTGGCACAGATGGTACCGCGGTTCCCATCAATTCAGGGGGAACTGTATCTTGACTAATCGGCGCACCCATTGCTGCTTTTTCTGCTTTTGTTTTTTCATAAGCTGCAATACTGCGTTCCAAGCTACCTGTACCATTTGTCATATAAAATGGGGCCTCTCCACCGGCAATCGTTGTATTCGTTACAACCTTTCCTAGGGGTGCAGCAAATTCATTTTCAAAAATATCTTCCAAATCTAGGTCCTCTAAATCATTCGAAGTTTGAATATTTACAGCACTAACCGCAGTCACTTCCGCTTTCACAGCTGTAGGGGGAATCAATACAACGATGTAATTTCCCTCTTGTTCTAATACATGGTTTTCATAGCCTCGGTATTCTCCTAATTTCACCACATTGTCACGGCTCACATCATTGTCGACAATGACTTTTACATACAGATTCGCATCAGAATCCATCGCTTTTTTTGCTTCAATCACAGGCGCTGGGCATACTTGGCCTCGCATATCTATCGTTACTTCTTTATTTGACATAGACTTGTTTCCTTCCTTCCTGAATGACACGGCCGATCTGCGCGGCCTGTAAACCCTTTGCCTGTAACTCTGAAAGTAACTGCTTTCCTTCACTTTCAGAACAAGCAAATAATAAACCACCTGATGTTTGCGGATCAAAACAAATATCGCTCCATACTGGATCTAAATGGTCAGCAAACTCAGCTTGATCGCCTAATGCTTTACGATTCCCATAGGTAGACGCTGGAACTAAGCCCATACTAGCAGCCTCTAATACATCCGTAAAGAGAGGAATTTGCTCCGCATAGAGTTCCACAGATGTTCCACTAGCTTTTGCCATTTCAGATACATGACCAATCAAGCTGAATCCCGTAATATCCGTACAACCGTGAATGATAAACTGCGCCGCCACATCTCGAGCTCCTTTATTAATCGTTCCCATACTGTGCACAGCTTCCTGCACACCTTCAGAGAATACGCCACCTTTTGCAGCCGTGTTCATAATGCCCGTTCCAATCGGTTTAGATAGAATTAAGACATCACCCACTTGAGCATCTCCATTCGTCCAAATATGACGTGGATTAATGAGACCAGTCACAGCCATTCCAAAAATAGGCACTTCATTTTCGATACTGTGACCACCAAGAAGAGCTACTCCCGTCTCCAGTAAAACCTCATTGGCCCCTTCTAAGACCTCACGAAGGACACCTTCTTTCACTAAAGACACAGGAAATCCTACAATATTCAATGCTGATATAGGCGTGCCCCCCATGGCATATATATCACTTAAACTATTGCAAGCCGCTACTCTACCAAAGAGTCTCGGATCTGCCACTGGAGGTGTAAAAAAATCCACCGTTTGTACAATAGCTTGACTTTCATTAATTTGATACACTCCAGCATCTTCCATACCAGATGCATCGGTCAATACAGCTGGATGTGTAGGCATCTTCATATGTTGCAACACATCCTCTAAAATGTGCGGCCCAATCTTGCAAGCACAACCGCCCTTAGCTGCATATTTTGTTAAATCAACCATAGGTATCCCTTTCCTAGAAAATTATTATGATTTACGAATCATATTTTATTCTTCTGTTGCTTCTTTTCTGGATACTATCTTTTTTACATTCTTTTCAAACTTAGGTCGTGGTATCATCACTTGATGCCCACAGCCTTCACAGACTGTTACGAAATCAACGCCAGTTCGTTTAATCTCCCAATTCTGACTACCACAAGGATGGGGTTTCTTCATTTGTACCACATCACCTACTTGGTATTTTATAAATCCCATAGGCACCTCCTATTTCCATGATTATGTTTATAGTATATCATCTAACTTTATATTTCTCTATAGGGCCGTATGGGTATTACTAAAAGTTTGCACTAAGGCTGTCAACCCTCTCATCAGTACTGATGACTGCTATCACTTGTTAGCAACTGACAACTCCCCTTTTCTGTTTCATAACTAAGAAACCCTATAAATAGAGGGATTTCTATGTATTATCATTACAGTTTTATCTCTTGAGTTCGATTCTCAATTTCTTTTCTGTGTAATCCCCTTGTTTTTATAGGGAATTAAATAACTATAAATGCGATACTATAGCCGATTGAGAGACTTTATCATTTACAAAAAAATTTAAATTTTTCTAAAAAAAGACTTGCATTTCTCATTTTCATAGTCTATAATGTAATCAACAATGATTATTCGTTAAGTAACGAAATCGATAGGGACTTGTTCAAGTGAACAAGCCCATTATACAAATAAGTATTTATTTTATTACAACTATGTAAAGTACATGGAGGAACAAAAATGCCAGAATTAAAAGGTACTCAAACAGAAAAAAATCTTCAAGCAGCATTCGCTGGTGAATCTCAAGCTAACCGTAAATACACATACTATGCAAGTGCAGCTCGTAAAGCTGGTATGAACAAAATCGCTGATTACTTCGAAGAAACAGCAATCAACGAATCCGCTCATGCTAAAGTATGGTTCAAATTGTTACACGGTGGCGATGTAAACGCTGACGTAGCAATCAACTTAAAAGATGCTGCTGCTGGCGAACACTACGAACACACTGTAATGTACCCAGAATTTGCTAAAGTTGCAAAAGAAGAAGGTTTCGCTAAAATCGCTTACTTATTCGAACAAGTTGGTGTTATCGAAGCTCGTCACGAAGAACGTTACCTTGACCTTGTAACTGCTGTTGAAGGCGGTAAAGTGTTCAAACGTGAACAACCAGTTGCTTGGATCTGTGCTAACTGTGGTTATATCCACATCGGTGAAGAAGCTCCAAAACTTTGCCCAGTATGTGCTCATCCACAAGCATTCTTCTCTCAACACGGAGAAACTCTTATCTAATCAGTAAGCCGAGTGGTTTCTTAGATAAGTACTATAAAACTGTATCAAGTGATACAAAACAACCTACATAGAGAACTAAGTAGTTCTAAGGGTAAGTACCCCATACAAATGATATACTAAGTAGTAATGATATATACCCAAGTGGGTCAAATTACATATGCCTTATCCCAAGTGGGTTAGAACTAGTATAGGTATACTAAAGCGACTGTGAAAACAGTCGCTTTTTTGCACCCTAACTCATAAGTATATAGGTTCATAGGTATCCTCCATATAGCAGCTATACATATCTTTCACCATGCATCATCGTATCTTCATATTACTAGGATATACTTTAACTACAAGGTTCACTTCTCAAGATGGATACTAGTATGTAACAAACTCTTACACGCAGTCGTTTTCAAAATATACCTGCGGTGATAAACACTACTAGGTACTAAACTATATTTTACAAATGAAATGATGAAAAGGAGACACTTATGAAACGTGCACTACTCTTGACAACACTAGCCATGACTATTGGTTCTTCCGCTTTTGCTTCATCCATCAACTATCCTAATTTTCAAAGCGACCATACACCTATGTCTTTTAAAATGGCATCTGCTGAGGATATGAAAGCATACACGAAAGATTTGGAAAATTACTTAGCAGATACAGATGCAGTGATTCAAATGTTGATTACTAAAAAACGTGCTGCTATCGATGCTTACAATGCGGGTGTACGTGAATATAACAAGGATGATTTTTTTCATAAAGATCGTGTAGAACCTTACTCCTATGATGAAAGTTACTCCCAAACTAAACGTGTAGGTGGTCATACATACCATACCTTTGGTGATACTGTGATTATCACATCACCTAACTCTATTCCTGTAGTTGAAGAAACAAAATCACAAAAAAAGGAAGAGGATGACGCCTTCGCACGCATGATGCGTCGTATGGAACGCCACCTAGGCATTGATCGCTGGTAAGGTTTCCTATATATACCCTTAAATAGCCTTACCTATATTCTTTTATATTCCCTTCCCTATATCAATATATACCCCATACAAATAAGGGCCTCTGTCGCACGATAGAGGTCCTTATTTTACATCTGTCATGGCACATTCAAGGAATAGAATATCCTATTTTCTTCAACTCCATGATAGAAAAAAGCTGCAACCTACGCGATATCAATAGGTTGCAGCTGTATATCTTTTAGTACTTTCATCATAGATACATGATGCATCTAATACATTACTTATACCTTATCGAATTGTTTTTGTGTCGTTAAAGGCTTCTTGGTCAAAAGTTCCTTGCAAACGATCTACTACAATAGCATTTGTCATAGAACCACTTACATTTAACATTGTACGTCCCATATCTACAATAGGGTCTACTGCTAAAATTGGAGAAATGGAGCCGAAGAATGCTCCCATACCAGTACCAGATAAGGATACGGATGCTGCCATAGTTGCTGTACCTGGAACTCCTGCAATCCCTAAGGAGCCTAATGCAATTACGATAACGCTCATCACATACATTGTAAAGTCTAATGGCACTCCAGATACGCGAGCGATATAAACGATACATAAGGCTGGGAAGATACCTGCACAGCCTTGCATGCCTGCTGTCGTACCAAAACTTGCTACTGTATTCGCAGTGGCAGGATTAACACCTAATTTTTTAGTTAATGTTTCTACCGTCAATGGTAATACACCCATACTAGAACGAGATGTGAAAGCCAAGATTAAGGCTTCTTTTGCTTTACGGAAATACATGATTGGACTAACGCCAAACATAGTTAATAATACAGCTTGTACTACTAACATGATTGCAACACCTACATAGATTAAGATAATAAACAAGCCCATGTCAGCAATAGCGCCAAACCCTTTTTGCGCCAATGTTGTGGCCAACAACGCCACAACACCATATGGCATTAAGCCGATCACAAAATCTGCTACCCAGAAGATAACTGTGTGCACTTCATCAAATAATTTTGTGACTACTTCTAAATCACTGGCACCATGTTGTTTCACAAGTCTAGCAACACCACCAATAATAACGCCAAATACAACAACAGCAATAACATTAGTTTGCGCCATTGCATTAATAGGATTTGCTGGTATCAAGGCACGCAATGTATCTACAACAGGTTTTACCTCTCGCATTTTAGAATCACCAGCCACTGCTAAAGTACCTTCCCCTAATCCTGTTACAGTACCTAGCACTAAGCCTACAATAGCAGCAATACCTACCATGATTAAAGCTACTACACCTGTGGAGGATACAAGGCGTTTTAAGTTCGCATTCGTATCCATATGTAAGATAACATGAACAATGGAAATAAATACCACAGGAATGACGAGCATTCGGATTAAATCAATGAATCCTCCCCCAATAAGAGAGAACCACTTCGTGCTTTCCTTAATAAATACCACGTCCATTGGGTTTTTAGGGAATCCTGCAATCAATTGCACCGCAACCCCTAACACAGCACCTACTACAGTGGCAATCATCACCAATGTGCCGAATTGAATATTTCTTTTTTGAAGAAAATACACGTATCCCAACGCAATAAGGAATAACACAAGTATTCCTACTGTCATGGGATCGCTAATCATGAGAAATTGTGTAAAAAATGGCATATCCATACAAATTCCCCTTCCTTTCCAGACCTAACTATAGTCCAATTACTTCTTGATTCCCTGCACTGTACAGGCAACAATATGACCCAATTATATCATTCTCAATATAGCACGTCAATATTCCTACTTTTTATATAGGTTTATATCCATGAGTTATAATCATAAACTAAACCATAATTAACAGCATTAGTTAACAAATATAGGAGACGAATTATAAAATTTATAGTACAATAGAATAGTAAAGGTTAACAATAAGAGATCTATTGTACGATGATGTGCGCCCATGAATAGAAACGAACTAACATGACATCTGACTACGTATGTTTAGGAGGATACCATGGATACATCTTACTATTATAATTTTATCATCTTAGTACAAACGGGGAATATGACGCAAGCAGCAGAGATACTGCATATTACACAACCAGCTTTAAGTAAGCAACTCAAGTACTTAGAAGCAGAATTTGGTACCCCCCTATTAGTTATCAAGCGTGGCCAGCGTGGAGCTAGCTTTCACCTCACTGAAGCAGGTCGTATCTTTTATGAAAAAGCACAACAATTGTGTTCCATTGAGGAGTCTACCTACGCTGATGTAAAACGTCTTAGTTCTGAGGTAGAAGGCACTCTTCGTATCGCCTCCTCTGCCTCAAGGTCTACCGCCTTAATTCAGCAATATTTGCATTTCTTTTCCCGCCAATACCCTGTAGTGCGTTATGAAATTTATGAAGGATTAATGACAGATGTAACGGAATCCTTATTAAATGGTAGCGCTGAAATCGGTCTATGCAACGAGCAAATGGTAGATACCAACAAATTTGATGTTCTCTATACGCAAACAGAGGACTTATACGCTCTGTTCCGAAAAGATTTATTTTGGACAGACCGTGACTTAGAAAGCATTTCTTGGAATGATATTGCCAAATGTCCTCTTAGCCTATCTGGTGGTTCTGTACGTATGTTAATGCAAGCTCATCACAATGACTTCTCTTCTCTCAATGTTATTTCTGTAACTACCACGAAGAGTTCTGCCATTGAATGGGCTCAATCTGGACGTACCATAGCCATTATTCCTATGGATGGACAGGAAACTGTATCTCATCCAGATATGACTCGCATTAAGTTAACAGAACTGACCAACACATTCTATAAAGCATTTATCACTATCAAAGGACAACCTTTGTCTATGGTGGCACAACAGTTTTTAGAATTCTACAAAGCGCATTCAGGAGAATAGTGGCTACGAGGCTATGCATTTTATATCCATGTGAACAAAAACACTACAACACTTTACAGTACATAGAGGAACATTGATCATTGCGTATCAATGTTCCTCTATTTATTTTATATTGATATATTCCGCACTATTGATGCCTTTATCTAAGTATTTTATAGTACAGGATATCTATAGCAAGCCGACTAATGTACTATACAAAAAAGGGTCCCTAAGGACCCTTTCCATATGTAAATTACATGGTGTATCAATTTCCTTACGCAAGCTACACCATTTGCGAGCAAAATTAACTCTTTACATACTATTTAGCAGCGTTTACAAAATCTTCAAAAATTACTTTATTTAACTCTGTATGACGCATCATTTCTGGGTGGAATTGATAAGTACGAAGGTATGGATAGTCAGTACCTTCCATTGCTTCTACTACAGTATCTTTCGCACGTCCTACCACACGCAAGCCTTCCCCAACTTCTTTCACGACTTGGTGATGATGGGAATTAACCATCACTTCTTCTGCACCTACCATAGCAAATAATTGGGAGTCCTTTTCAATCACCATGGAATGAGTTGGTAATCCTGCTGTTTGGCTTTGGGCATGCTTAATCGTAGCAAAGGCAGGTAAATCTTGATACAAAGAACCTTTGTGAGCTACATTGATGATTTGATGACCACGGCAAATACCCATAATAGGAATGTTCCGTTCTTTCGCAAAGGCTAATAAACGCATATCAAAAATATCGCGTTCTGGCCAAATTTCACCTAATCCACGTTCTGGTTCTTCGCCATAGAATTGTGGGGCAATGTCGTGACCGCCCGATAAAAGTAACCCATCAATGCGCTCCACCAAAGCTTTCAACACAGCTTCATCTTCTTGGAATGGAATAATCACAGGAATACCACCTGCTTCTAATACGGATTGCACATAATCATCATTTACATAGGATCGTTTATACCCTGGGAATGGACCTCCTTGGTCAATCATATGAGAACCTGAAATGCCGATTAATGGTTGTTTCATGTATATTACCTCTCCTTACTTATATACTATAATATATAGCTATATAATAAAGGAATTTATCCTTCATTACAAGGTGTACATATATCTATTCACAAAAATAGATGTATTTTTTGATTCCCACCATACTATAAAAATAGATATAGAGGAAAGTCCATACTATAGATGGGCTTTTCTCCGTATATCATGGTATATCTGTTACAATAACTTGTTTCTACTAGTATTTACCTACCTTAACATAGGCAATGCCATCCATAATAGGTCTAGCCGTTCTTGCTACACCAGCTTTGGTAACATATAGACTCTCTGTATCTATATCAATAGTAAATGTAAAAGTCCCACTTGGATGACCCAAAGTAACGGTTTTTGTACGCTTAGCTTCTTCACTGACTACATCATTGACGATTGTCCCTGGAATGAGCGCTGCTGTTGCAGTAGCAATACCTCCCGTCACTGCATAGGCCTTATGAATCACTTGTAATGCTTTTGTTCGTGCTACTATATCTATCGATGTACCTTCAATAACACGGCCCTGTATATCTGTATACGTACAAGCCGTTCCCACCATACATACTTTTGGAATGGCTGGACTAGCACTATCTTTTGATGTAGCTAATCCCATTCTGACAGCGGCAGTCCTACGAATATCTTCTAATATAGCCAATAGCCCCTCTTCATCTGCTTCAATGTCACTTGGCAGTTCTGTTCCTGTATATCCTAAATCTTCTGCTTTCACAAATACACTCGGTGTGGCAGAGTCCACAAAACTTACGTCTATCCTATGATTGTTCTTCGCTGTATGCGCATTGCCCACTTCCAAAGTGATGGTATCTCGCACATTGCCTGTAGGCAGTAATTTCCCAGTTTTAGACCCACTAGGGGATTGAAAATAAAGCATAATTTGTGCCCCTGTACCAGGAACTCCATCGATGGCAAAGTCTCCTGTTACCACTGGTAATCCACCTTGTACAGGTATATGAGCTTCTATGATTTTATGGGTATTCGTATTATGTATACGAACTACAGTTATTGGCTCTACTGGTTCTACCAAACCACGTAACATAGCAAAAATACCAACTCCAGATGAAATATTACCACAATTACCTTCATAATCGACAACTGCCGTATCGATACCTACGTAAGCAAATGTATAATCTACATCACATCCTTCTACCGAAGCAGGTCCCACAATAGCCAGTTTACTCGTTAAAGGGTCTGCTCCTCCAATCCCATCAATTTGACGTACATCTGGACTCCCATAGAGGGATAGAATCATTGCATCTCGTTCTGTTGGATCTGTTGGCAAGTCTGGAGCATATAAATAAGCTCCTTTACTAGTTCCGCCACGCATGTATAATACGGGTAATTTCATATAATCTTTCATCATACACCTCGAATATAGAGGATGACACAGTCTGCACTGTGCCATCTCCTACTGCATATATTAACTATTATTACTAATTATTGTCCACCATTACGCAAGAAGTTCAATTTACCTCCTGCTCGAACAATTTCTAGTTGTCGTTCATTTAATGGTGTTCTTAATGTATAAATAGTAGATTTTGTTTTATTCTCTACGGTAAATACACCAGCTGCAAAGGAAGCATCATCACAATGATAGAATAATTCATCACCTTCTTGAATACTCTCATAATCTGCATCATTTTCAAATAATAAAGGCAAAATACCAAAGTTAACAAGATTATCCATATGAATCCGTTCAATAGATTTTGCAATCACTGCTTTTACTCCTAAATACATTGGGCAAAGTGCGGCATGTTCACGAGAAGATCCTTGTCCATAACTTTCACGAGCTACAATCACATTATAGTATCCATGCTCAACATTTTCTTTACATTGCTCAGCAAAATCTGCTTTTACAGGACTAAATACATATTGACTATATTTAGGTACATTCGATCTAAATTTCAAATAAGGGCCACGTAAAATAGATTGGTTTACATCACATTTTGGTGCAACAATCAAGGAATCATCAATTTCATATACCTCAGGGAGCTCAATTGTTGGTACTTCTATCCCTATTTCACGAGGATCTGTAATCGTTCCCGTTAAAGCAGAGGCTACCGCTGTTTCTACTGAAACTAAATGCACTAAGGCATCTTTAGTCCCACTACGACCCTCATAGTTACGGTTATTCGTACGTAAAGAAATAGATTTTGTTCGTGGTGCTTGCCCACAACCTACACAGAATCCACAGGCACTTTCAAAAAGACGTGCTCCGGAAGCAATTATATCTGCTAAGGCTCCATTTTTTGTAATCATTGCTAATGCTTGCTTGGATCCAGGAGCTACCCCAAAACTCACATCTGGATGAATTTTACGTCCTTTCAACATTGCTGCTACGATCATTAAGTCTCGATAACTGGAATTGGTACAGCTTCCCACTAATACTTGATCTACGGCAACATCTTTTAATTCTGCTACTGTTTTTACATTATCTGGAGAGTGTGGACATGCAATCATAGGCACTAATGTATTTAGATCAATTTCAATAACTTCATCATACTGTGCATCTTCATCTGCCTGTAATTCCACCCATACATCTTCACGACCTTGAGCGCGTAAAAACTCTTTTGTTTTTGCATCACTTGGGAAAATGGATGTAGTGATTCCCATTTCTGCCCCCATATTTGTGATTGTTGCTCTCTCCGGTACTGTTAAAGATACCACACCTTCACCTGTATACTCGATGGCTGTTCCTACATTTCCTTTAGTGGTTAAAATACTTAATACTTTTAACACGATATCTTTTGCTGCACACCAAGGTTGTAAACGCCCATTTAATTTAATATTAGTAACTTTTGGACAAGTTAAATGGAATGGCTTTCCTGCCATAGATGCTGCCACATCCATACCCCCAACACCGACAGCAAACATCCCTAAACCTCCAGCAGTTGGAGTATGACTATCTGCACCTACTAAGGTTTGACCTGGTCTAGCAAATCGTTCTAAATGTACTTGATGGCAAATCCCATTACCTGCTTTTGAGTAATAAATACCATATTTACTTGCTACATCTTGTAAATATTTATGATCGTCTGCATTTTCAAATCCATCTTGTAATGTATTATGATCTACATAGGATACGGATAGGGTTTTTACTGTATCTAAACCTAGTGATTCAAACTCTAAGTACGCCATAGTCCCTGTGGCATCCTGTGTTAACGTTTGGTCTATGGCAACAGCAATATCTTCACCTGCAACCAATCTTCCCTCTACTAAATGAGATTCTAATATTTTATAGATTAAACTTTTTCCTGCCATCTTAGTCCTCCTACTTATGACTAACTACGGTTTTACCTTACTTGAAGGCCTTTATAGTTTAAGTATATATGTTGTAAGTAAATAAATAAAATAGATTACATTTATCTTATATGATAAAATATTTTTATTAAAGGAGGGCTACCATGGAAACTATGGAAAAAGATTGGCATTTTTTTATTGCGATTGCAGAAGAGGGAAATATGACGAAGGCAGCCAATCGTTTATATATCTCTCAGCCTGCGTTATCTTATCGTCTACAGCAACTAGAAAAGCAGTTCAATAAACCTTTATTTATACGTACATCTCGTGGCGTTACCTTAACAGAAACAGGGGAATTATATTATCACTATGCCTTAGATATGCTACATAGAAAGCGTGAATTTGAAAACACTCTATCCAATTATAGTAAAGAAATAACAGGAACATTACGGCTTGGCGTCTCAAGCATCTATGCCAATTATATGTTACCTGATATTTTATCAGGGTTTACGCAAGCCTATCCAAAGGTAAAGTTAGAAGTTTATACTGGCATTAGCTCTAAAATAGCTCAATTATTTCAGTCTAATGAGGTAGAAGTTGCTATTATTCGCGGTCCTCAATCCATTGACGGTGAATCATTCTTAATTCATACAGATCGCATCGGTTTAGTAACCAATACGTCTTTACCTTCTAAACCTATGCCCAGAGAAGACATCTTGACGTTGCCATTTATACGATATGCAACAGCCCATGATTTATATACTATCATCGATAAATGGTGGAAACAGCATTACCAAGTCCCTCCCAACGATAGTATAAAAGTTGATACTATGGCTACATGTCGTCAATTTATCAGAAAAAATTTGGGATGGTCTGTACTCCCAGAAACAGGATTGGGAAGGTTCTCTGATGAATTTACCTTTGAACCATTACTATGGGAAGATGGTACACCTCTATTGCGAGAAACAAAGCTTTATTATCAAGCAAATGCCCTACAACGTAGAGCTGTTTATACCTTTATTACCTATATAAAAAGCACTATATAATAGTCTATTGCATATAATAGATATACAAAAAGGATTGAACTCGTTGAGTTCAATCCTTTTGTATTTGATAGTATGTAATTACAGTAATGGTTTACGTACTACGTCGATGATAGATCCATCACGATATTCGATGATGGCTACTACATCTTTAGGATCTTGAGACACTTCAATACCTTCTGGTTTACCAACCATGTCGTACGCCATTTGTTGTAACTCTTCAATTGTGTAAATTGGCAAGTTAGAATCTTTGAAACGTTCAATTAAATCTTGGCGATTTGGATTGATCGCGATACCACGTTCTGTTACTAATACGTCGATACTTTCACCTGGAGTGATAACTGTTTCCACGCGTTCACGAATCATTGGTAAGCGACCACGAATCAATGGGCAAGTGATAACAGTTACTTTAGCGCCTGCAGCTGTGTCAGAGTGACCACCGGATGCACCCATCAAGATACCATTGGAATCAGTCATACAGTTTACGTTGAAATCTGTATCGATTTCTGTAGCGCCCAAGAATACTACATCTAAGTAGTTTGTCATGCAGTCTGTTGTAGGGTCTGCGTACATGGATGCGCTCATTTCGATATGATTTGGATTTGTATCCAAAGATGCCGCTGCTGTTGTGTCAAATGTTTGTGTATCATAAATCGCTTTGATGTGACCTTTTTCAAGCATGCTTACTAGTACGCCTGTAGCACCGCCAACACCGAATCCACCAACAACGCCTTTTTTCTCTAATTTTTCACCGATGAATTTAGCTACTGCTAATGGAGCTCCGCCAGCGCCCAATTGGAAAGAGAAACCTTCTTGGATAATACCAGCTTCATCAAGGAATTCTGCTGCCATTTCCGCAATTTTAATTTGTACAGGATTTTTTGTGATTCCCACAGCACCAGATGCGATACCTTCTGGATCTCCGATAGCCTCTACTTCTACAATATAATCTACATCTGTTTGAGGGATGGAGATTGGGTATACATTGTCAATTAAGTTATCTGTTAACAATACAGTTTGGTCTGCATAGTGAGAGTCAACCATAGCATAACCCAACGCACCGCAAGCGGATTTACCTTTACGGCCTGTCGCATTACCACGACGATCACAAGCAGGTACGCCCATGAAAGCTACGTCAATGTGAGCTTCCCCAGTGCAAACGGCACGAGCACGTCCACCATGGGAACGAATTACTACTGGGCGTTTTAATACGCCTGGGTTCAAGCTTAAGAATTTGCCCAATGCATCACGAAGACCAGATGTTTCGATGGCTGTTACTGTACCATCTTTAATCATATCGATTAAGAATTCATGGCAAGGTGCTAAGGAAGAATTAAGGATTGTAATATCTTTGATTCCTTTGGCTTGTACACGGTCCATCACAAGTTTCATTACATAGTCACCATTACGTAAATGATGGTGGAAGGAAATAGACATGCCATCTTTCAGACCTACTTTTTCAATAGCTTCATCGATAGAGCCTACTAATTTATCTTCGCCTGGAGTGTGAAGTTTCACTGGTTTACCTGCACGAACTGCAGTTTCTGTCATTGCAAATTGTCCTTCATAGAGACGACGACCTTGAAGGCATTCTAATTCCATAGGAATATCGCGACCAATTTTATTTAACATCGATTTCTGCTCCTTCCTCAAGCTCTACTTTGATACCTGCTGCACGGGCTTTATCTACCACGCGTTGTGCACGTACTACGATAGGACCGTCAATCATTTTACCATCTACTGCGATAACGCCTTTATTGTTGCGAAGTGCTTCTGCATAGGAGTTCAACACTTTTACAGAATGAGCAATTTCTTTTTCATCTGGAGTGAACACTTCATGGATAATTTTGATTTGGCTTGGGTGAATACAAGATTTTCCATCATAACCAAGAGCTTTAATGAATTCTACTTCTTCACGGAAGCCTTGTGGGTCTTTCACATCTGAGAATACTGTGTCAAGCACGCGGATACCTGCTTCACGAGCTGCATGAAGGATCGTTTGGCGAGCAAATAACAATTCATGAGCTGGTTTATGTTTACCTGTACGAAGATCAGCACGGTAGTCTTCCGCGCCAAGAGCGATCGCTACTACACGAGGACCTTGTGCAATTTCACGTACATTGTATAAACCTTTTACAGATTCGATAGCTACGATAATGTTGATGGTGCCTTCTTCCCAACCATTCGCTTTTTCTACTTCTTCAATTTTCTTAGCAACGATTTCTACTTCAGATACATCTTCAGTTTTTGGAAGACGAATCAAGTCAGGTTTTGCTGGTACAATCACATCAAGGTCAGCATAACCATATGGAGTTTGTGTAGGATGGTTGATACGAACCACTGTTTCGCCTTTGAATTTTAAAGTTTTCAAAGCTTCTGCTGTCAATAAACGAGCTGTATCTTTTTCAGTGACTGCTACAGAGTCTTCAATATCAAACATGATGGAGTCTGCACCGTGGATATCAGCACTGTTAATCATTTTAGGCGTGTTACCTGGTACGAACATCATGGAACGAGATAAACGTTTTTTTGCTAATTCAGTTAATTGGCTCATTATGCTTCGCTCCCTCTTTCTAATGCACCCAATACACGGGCTTTAATAGTATAATCCCAAGCTGCTTTATCGATAGCTGTTACTTTCACGCCATCGAAGCCTGCTTCTTTTACAGTGGCTTCAATGAAAGCACGAATATGCTTACCATAAGCACGCTCAACTTTTGATTTTAATTCTACTTCGATACCAGATGCAATTGGTTCAACCGTTACCAATACATCATTTTTTTCATCAAAGCCAGCCATAGCTGCTTTCACTAGATGTTTCATAGCAAATCCTTTCTATTACATCAAAATATAGCATAAAAGTCAGGTTCTACAGAGGTATTTCCCCTGTAGACTCTGACTATACAAATTACCTTGTCCTATAGGATGCCTAGCATACCCCACCATGGATAGCCTACTACGAATGTAAGGGTTAAGCACAATACAGCGATAATACCGCCAGTAATCCACCAATCTTTTACATCATTGTAACCTGCGCCAAATACGATTGGTGCTGCTGCTCCGCCGTAGTGTGTTAATGCACCACCATAAGAGTTAGATGCACAAAGCACTAATGCTAATGCCATAGAATTTACACCTGCTGCTGGGCCTACTGCCAAGAATACAGGTAGCATTGCTACTACATAAGCAGATCCAGATGCAAATAAGTAACGAATTGCTACGGAAATAATACCGATAATAACAAGTGCTACAAATCCATTATCTCCGAAGTGAAGATGTGTTTGCATTACATCTGCTAACCATTCGAAGAATTTTGCTTTAGATAACGCATCAGATAAACCGATGATACCACCGAACCACATCAATGTGTTCCAGCCACCTTTATTGGCAACCATATCATCCCATTTAATCGCGCCTAAGCAGAAACTAGCAACCATAGCTACAATAGCTACTGCAGTAGCATCAATTTTAAATTTAATACCAAATGCTGCTAAGATAGAAGGCAATGCCCAACCTACTAATGCAAAGATGAAAATACCAACTAATGTTTTTTCAGCGCTAGTCATAGGTCCTAATTCTGCTAAGCCTTCTGCCGCAATTTTCTTATTGTCAACTGTAGTCAACGTTGGTTTGTTTAATAAGTATGTTACATATGGAACTATTAATAACATTACTATGCCTGGTACTGACATAGCCAATGCCCATAATCCCCAATCTAAATGTACACCTAACATTTTTGCCATGAAGTCACCTGCTAGTGCATTTGGTGCCATCGCTGTTAGGAACATTAAGGACGTAACTTTTGTTACCATGTACGTATTAACCATTAAGAAACGACCAGCTTTGTTCGCTGTTTCACCAGGTTCAGAACCCAAGGATTTCGCTACGGAGTTCATGATTGGGAATACGATACCACCACAACGAGCAGTGTTAGATGGTGTAGCTGGGGAAATGATTCCGTCTAATAAAGCCGTTACATAGCCTAAACGAAGTACTGTACCGCCAAATGCATTGATTAGATGATACGCAATACGACGGCCTAAACCAGTCTTTACAAATGCTACAGATAAAGCAAATGCAGAGAATACCAACCATGCTGTTGTTGTAGCATAACCAGAAAGAACTGCTTTTGTGTTACCCAAAAATAATGCAGAACCTGCAATAGCGGATAATACTACTACAGGAGCTGGAAATGGCTTCAAAATTAAGCCTACGATAGCTGCTAAATAGAAACCAAATAGTTTCCAAGCACCATCTGCTAATCCTTCTGGAGCTGGGCTATACCAGATCACGATTGGGATTAACAACATAATCAAAGCATTGATTACTTTTTTGTTCATCTTGTGTCTCCTTACTACATAAGATATAAATACATTGCCTATGTTGCTTGCACTCATACTTTCTATAAACGTGAAACTTAATATATATATAAATGAATGTATATAAGGGCGGTTCACCACTTACTAGAATACTAGAACGTGCAAATGTCTAGGTCTTTTTACGCTCTCATTATATCCAATCATTTCAGAAGGTAAAAATAAAAATCCTTTATAAGGCTTATAAAAATTTTATTATCCTCAAAAAGTCTTCATATATGCATTTAGAGAATACATTGTAAACATAGGTATCATGCGGTTTTTATGTTATTCCTACTAAATTGTTCCTATTTTCATGATATATATCTATAATAATTGCTACTTTCATATACATTAACAGTCTGTTAATAGTATTATAAACTAATCAAATATTAGCATTAGAAAAATCTATACATTGTAAAAACTCAAGCATACTAATATACAAAAGTACCAACTACAATGCAAACCACATACAAAAAGAACGCAACTCAATTAGCTGCGCTCTTTATATGTAATACTTTATACGCTTTATCAACTATGAGGCCTTGTTCGACCAGACATGTAACCCCTATCTATCTATATACGTAGTCAGGGACATATTTTTTGCTGACCAAATATATACAAATCCATTAAGTTGTATACTTATATCTATGGACAAAATACCTGACAGTTGTAAATCCTTACCATACGCACATCAGCCTCTTAGCTTGTATATCCCGATAATGTAACGATTTGATGATTTTCGTAATACTCTGTTACATAATCAATGAAAGTTTTCACTGCAATAAGCTTTGTACTTACTTCATCGTGGAACAAATAGGTAGAACGTACCAATGGACGATTATCTTTCATCCGCAAAGGTTCTACATAAATACCATGTTCACGGCAACTACCAAGTCCTAAATATGGTAAAATAGCCCAACCTAATCCTTCTCGCACAAAGTGACGGCAAGTCACCATAGAATCCAGTTCCATGGCTGGTCTCACATCCCCCACGCTATGTTCTTTCTTCCAATTTTCTACCACTGTCGCAATGGATCCATCCGTGCGATAGTTAAGCATCGGAATATCTCGTAATTCCTTGTAATCTACAGGATGTTTATAGACTAAACAATAGGGTTCATCAAAAAGACGCACACCATTCGGCACATGATTATATTCACCACGGGCAAAGGCAATCATCACCTCTCCAGAATTAAACATTTTATTCACATGGGAGCTATACCCTGTCTTTACTTCAATACGAATCTTAGGATACTGTTTTGTGAAATTATTGAGTAAATGAGGCAACTCATAGTCCGCAAAATTAATGGATGCAGCAATTTTTAAGGTACCTTGTATTTTTCCCGTCACCTTTCCAATATTTTGTCGCAATTCCTCCCGGGACCGAATCATACGTCGGCAATAATCGTAATACAGCTCGCCTTCTGCAGTTAACGCAATGCCATCATTAGCACGAATTAATAAGGGACGCCCTAAAATATCTTCTACTTGCTTTAATCGATAGCTTAATGCAGGTTGTGAAAGAAATAATTTTTCTGCCGCTTTCGTAATATTGCCTTCTTCCACCACTGTGACGAAGGTTTGCCATTCTTTTGCTTCCATATACAACCTCCTTACTTGTGTTAATCTATTATATATTATCTCATATATCGAAAGATTTGCATACTAAAAGGGAGAGCTTATAGCTCCCCCCTTTTATAAATGTGCTCTCACAAATTAACGATACATTACCGACGACCGAAAACGCGAAGTAGATTGATGAAAATATTGATGAAATCTAGATATAAACCTAAAGCACCAATCAATTCAACACGTTCCAGAACACTTTCATCTTCATAAGCTACTTCCATTATGGTCCGTTTAATGCGATATACATCATACATGGTAAATAAGGAAAAAATCCCTACGGCTATATAGCTGTATACTAATAATCCAAAGTCGCTAGCACCAAAGAACATCATAATCAAACTAGCAATGAGTAGCGCAATCACTGCACCCATTAAAAATGTGCCTAATCCAGACAAATCTTTTTTTACCACTACTCCTAAAAAGGCAAAGCTACCAAATACCGCTACAGCCCCTGTTAAAGCATATACTACCACCTCAAAGGAATAGTGTAACGCGATAGCGGTCAAGGTCAATCCATTCATAATAGAATAGAGGAAAAACATAGCTTTCAAAAATGTGTTAGACGCCGTGTATTGACGGAAGGAAAATAAGAACACTACCGCCACTTCAGCTAACAAAATGATATTAAAGTTGGAATGGGCAAAGCGCAACCAACTGGAGTTCGTCAACGCCATAAACCCAATGATGGCTGTAGTCAATAAGCCCCACACCATCCAAAGCATAGAATTGCGCAATTTACGATTTACAATTTCTTCTACTACCACTGTATCTGCTTGTGTAGGAATATGATACTCCATAATTACCTCCTATCTTGCGTTTGCAATACCTTCATAGACATTACCACGAATACCATCGACTGTTACCACTTGACCATTTGTCAATTGCGATTGCTCATGAGCACCTAAAATAACAGGAATACCAAATTGAATGCCTGCAATAGCTGCTGTCGATGTGTATCCTTCTTCTGCGGTAATAATAGCACCAGCTCGTTTCGCTAATTCCATATATTCAGGTTCTAAATCACGAACTACTAGAATACTTCCATCTGTCATAGACTCTGTAGAATCAGCGTGATGGATTGGTCCCGTTACAGATAGTTTACCAACTCCACGACCTTTGGTCAATACATTACCAGTGACATGAACACGAATCATATTAGTTGTACCAGATAAGCCAGATGGCACACCAGCTGTAACAACCACTAAATCACCAGATTGAATTAAACCTTCTCCTAAGGCAGCACTCATAGCGCAGTGTACCATTTCATCTGAATTGGAGTGCGAAGGCCCTTGAATCGGTGTCACCCCCCAGTATAACTGCATACGACGTACAGCGTGTTCATGTGGTGTTACTGCAATAATTTGACAGTTTGGACGATGACGAGAAATACTCATGGCTGTAATACCCGATTCAGTACAAGTAATGATCGCACCAGCTCCCAAAGAACGTCCTACTTCAACAGTAGCAGAGCAAATAGCATCTGTCGTTTTTGCTTCTTCTAACGGCACTGTATGATTACTATTCATATATAAATCAGATGTTTCTGTTACCTTTGCAATACGAGCCATAGTGGTGACCGCTTCCAATGGGTAGTCCCCACCTGCAGTTTCCCCAGATAACATGACCGCATCCGTACCATCTAATATGGCATTCGCAACGTCACTAGCTTCTGCTCTTGTAGGTCTTGGATTAGTTACCATGGACTCTAACATCTGGGTCGCTGTAATCACAGGCTTGGAGGCCGCATTACATTTTTGAATCATCATTTTTTGCAATACAGGCACTTCTTCGGCTGGAATCTCTACACCCAAGTCACCACGAGCCACCATCAATCCATCAGAGACTTCTAAAATATCATCTAAATTATTAAGACCTTCTTCATTTTCGATTTTAGAAATGATGCGAATATCTGCCCCTTTGGATTCCAAAATACGACGAATTGCCACTACATCGCTGGCCCGTTGCATGAAAGAAGCTGCTACATAGTCCACACCCATTTCACAACCAAATACCAAATCTTTTTCATCTTGTTCCGACACTGGCGGCAAGGATAAGGATACTCCTGGTACAGCCACTCGTTTGCGATTGCTCATCATACCCGTGTTCATAACAGTCGTATGAATCTCCGTACCCTCAATAGAATCAATGCGCAATGTCACTAATCCATCAGATAAGAGAATTTGTTTTGCCTCTTTCACATCTTCTGGCAATCCTGCATGATTCACGGAGCAAATCTCCTTCGTTCCTTCCACATCTCTTGTAGTCAATGTAAAAGCTTGTCCTTCTTCTAAGCATACTTTACCGTCTTTGAATAGGCCAAGACGAATTTCAGGACCTTTTGTATCTAGCATTAATGCCACTGGAATACCTGTTCTAGTAGAGGCTAAGCGAACGAGCTCCATACGCTTTGCTTGCTCTTCATGAGAACCATGAGAGAAGTTAAAACGTGCCACGTTCATACCTGCTCGCAATAAGGATTCTACCATTTCTAAACTATCTGTACTAGGTCCCATGGTACAAACAATCTTTGTTTTTTTATTCATTTCTATCTCCTTATAGTAACTCTACTGCATTGGCCCCTAGTAAGGCTTGCACACGCCCAATAGATTCTTTTGATGGGGTGAAATAAAAACTACGATTCACCGCTAAGCTGCGTTTTTGACGTTGCAAGAATAGAGTGACTGGTGTATCTCCTTGTAATTCTTGCAACAGCTTTTGTAATTGTTGGCTCACTTGCGGTGTATCATGAGCTATATCAATATGAATACGAATCTGTCGTACTCTATCATATTCTACTTTCAATAATTGTACGGAACTAGCAATGCATTGTACACCTTTTTCATCCGCATCAATGCGTCCCTCGATAGCTACCACACCATCTCGTTGCAATAGCATATGACTTTTTTGATACCCTTGTGGGAATACTACTACTTGTACGGTGCCTGTGAAATCTTCCAAGGTTAAGGTGCACATTTTTTCCTGTTTTGCCTTCGTTAATCGATCCACTTTTTCCGTAATCAATCCACCAATGGTAACAGTTTTGCCATCAAAATCCTCTGGATTTTCTGCTAATCTCCCTAATTGAAATAGTCCTTCCAATTCATCACGATAGGCATCTAAAGGATGGCCCGTAATATAAAATCCTGTATATTCCTTTTCATCTTTCAGTTTCAGCTCTTTGGGCAAGTCTGGCAAGTCTGGAACATGGATACTCTCCATTTCCTCTACCTCCGCAAAGAGGCTCACCGCTCCTAAAGCACTATTTTTTTGTCCTTTAGAACCAATCCCTTGGGCTTGTTCATAAATCTGCAATAGCTGATTACGATTTTCTTTGAAAGAATCCATCGCCCCGCATCGGATTAAACTTTCTAACAAGCGCTTATTCACCACACGATACGGAATGCGTTCGCAAAAATCAACAATGGATGTAAATTGTCCATTGGCCTTACGCTCTGCAAGCAATTCTTCAATAGCATTATCACCTACATTTTTGATACCACCTAAACCAAAACGAATTTGTCCATTTTGTACGGTAAACATACGCTCCGAATGGTTGATATCTGGTCCTAATACAGCCACCTGTTTCGCTTTACACACATTGATATAATTCGTCATTTTATCCATATTACCCATAAAGCTTGTCATAGTAGCAGCCATAAACTCTGGGAAATAATGGGCTTTCAGGTACGCCGTTTGATATGCAATATAGGCATAAGCGGCAGAGTGGGATTTATTAAATCCATAACCTGCGAAATATAGCAAGAGATCAAATACTTCATTGGCTAGCTTCTCATCGATACCATTGTTCACAGAACCAAATACAAAGGAATCTCGTTGTGCTTTTAGTACAGATTCCTTTTTCTTACCCATGGCACGGCGCATTAAATCCGCCTGCCCCAAGGAGAATCCCCCCATAGCAGAGGCAATCTGCATAACTTGTTCTTGGTATAGAATAACCCCAAATGTATCCTCTAAAATAGGCTCTAATATAGGATGTAAATAGGTCACTTCTTTTTCTTTATGACGACGCTTAATAAAATCTTCTACCATGCCCGATCCCAATGGTCCCGGACGATAGAGGGCCACTAAAGGAATTAAATCTTCAAAATGTTCTGGCTTCAAATCCATTACTAATTTTGTAATCCCTTCCGATTCTAACTGGAAGACCCCTGCTGTTTCCCCTTTACATAAGATTTCACAAGATGCCTTGTCATCTAACGGGATGGCATCCAAGTCTAGCTCAACACCATGATTTTCCTTAATGAGGCGTAGTGCCTCACCCATCACTGTCAACGTACGAAGTCCCAAAAAGTCCATCTTCAATAGGCCTAGTTCTTCGATATTATCTTTATCATATTGCGTGACAAAACCATCTTCATTGGAGTTTTGTACCGGCACATACTCATCTAATGGTGCTGCTGAAATTACGACCCCCGCCGCATGGGTAGAAGAGTTTCTCGCAATGCCTTCTAAGCGCAAGCAAAGATCAAATAGTTCTTTTACCGATGCATCACTTTCATATAGATCTTTGAGTTCTTTTACCTCTAAAGATTTTTTCAAAGTGATACCTAGCTCATTGGGAATCATCTTAGCTAATCGATTCACCTCTCTACTCGCTCTTGTCCATATTTTTCTGTCACATATTCGATGACCTTATTCCGAGTTTCATAGCAGAAGTCGATATCGATATCGGGCATGCTCACCCGCTCCGGATTCAAGAACCGTTCAAAGAGCAAATCGTATTTAATAGGATCTAGACCTGTAATCCCTAATAAGTAGGCTACCACTGACCCTGCTGCACTACCACGACCCGGGCCTACTAGTACCCCATGTTCACGAGCATATTTAACATAGTCCCAAACGATGAGGAAGTAATCTTCAAAGCCCATGCGACTAATAACACCTAACTCATAATCTAGTCGCTCTTGTAATACCGGTGTTACCTCTGGATAGAATTGAGGAATATAGGACTCACAAACTTTACGCAAGTAAGAATGTGCTGTTTCCCCTTCTGGTACATCAAATTTTGGCAAATGGTGTGCATCAAAATTGAACTCTACATGGCAACGTTCCGCAATCTTCAAGGTATTATCCAAAGCTTCTGGAATATGACCAAAGAGTTCTTCCATCTCATCGCCGCTTTTCATGTAAAACTCATTACTGAAAAACTTCATGCGATCTACATCATTCCGCCTTGCACCCGTAGCAATACATACCTTAATATCATGAGCTTCCGCATCGTCTGCATAGACATAGTGAAAGTCATTAGAACATACAAGTCCCACACCATATTGCTCTGCCATATCTACCAATACATCTTGAACCCGTAATTCCTTAGGATCTCCATGGTTCTGAATCTCTAAGAAAAAGTTCTCTTTTCCATAGGTCTCAAGATACCATTCTAAAGCACGATGAGCGCCCTCAATGTTGTCCTGTAATATTAGTTGCGGAATTTCTCCTGCAATACAAGCACTCAAAGCAATAATTCCTTTGTTGTAGGTAGATAGCAAATCTCGATCAGCACGTGGCTTGCGGTAAAACCCTTCTGTAGAGGATTTAGATACGATTTTTACAATATTTTCGTATCCTTCCATGGTTTCTGCTAAGAGAATTAAATGCTTTAATCGTTCATAGGTCTTACCTTCAGGGCGGTCAAAACGACTGCCTTCGGTCACATATACTTCACATCCTAAGATGGGTTTGATGCCTTGTGCCATTGCCTCTTTATAAAAATATATGGCTCCATACATATTACCATGGTCCGTTAACGCTAGGGCAGGCATATTGAGTTCTTTCGCACGACTCACCATTTGTGGCAATCGGCTAATGCCATCAATGAGGCTATATTCACTATGACTATGCAGATGTACAAATGGTCTCATGGGTCCTCCTTACTAACGTAACGTGATATACTTTCATTCTCTTTATTATATCATAATTTGCATATTTCAGTGTACCGTGAAAGCGTTTGACACCCATCAATTACTGCATCCTTTCAAACTTAAAAATGCCTATGTAATTCGCACAGCAAATTACATAGGCGTTGCATTATTTAATAAACTTTACTTCTTGGTAGATAGATTCTAATACTTCTTCTTTTTTCGCATTATACTCTACTTTTTTCTGTTCAAACCAGTTATTGCCTTCTGTATCAATGGATACAATTAAAGGACCAAACTCTTTCACACGACATGTCCAAAGCGTTTCTGGCATACCTAGCTCTCGCCAGTTAGCACTTTCAATTTCTTCCACTTCTGTAGCCGCTAGTACAGCATTGCCCGCAGGGAATACTAGATGCAAGGCTCCAAACTCTTTACAAGCACGTTCTGTGTTCGGTCCCATACCACCTTTACCAACAATAAGGCGTACACCGGTCTCTTTCACAAAATCGTACTCAAACTTTTCCATACGCATACTTGTGGTAGGTCCTACAGACACCATTTCAAATGTGTCATCTCCCAGATCTCTGACGATAGGACCCGCATGCAAGATGGCGCCATCCCGTACATCCACAGGCAATTCACGGCCTAATTCAATCAACCGACGATGCGCTACGTCACGACAGGTCGTAATATGACCTGTTAAATAAATGATGTCCCCTGCTTTAATACCTTCTAAATCTTTCCGCTGAATCGGCGTTGTTAATACTTTCTTTTCCATTAATATGTCACCCCACTATGCGATAGAATTGTACATTGTCCATCTTTATCAAATACCATATGGCCTCTGCGGTGATTCCAACATCCCACATTAACTGCTACAGAAATAACCGATGGATGACGAGCCCCATGCTCAATATTGACGCCTAGCAAGCACTTATCTCCACCCATACCTTGTGGGCCAATATGCAAGGAGTTAATCCCATCTTCTAGCAATTGTTCCATTTTTGCTGCTCGTTCATTAGGTGCCACGGAACTCACGGGTCTCATTAACGCTTTTTTTGAAAGTAACGCCGCTGTATCAATAGACGTAGCCACACCGACACCAATTAACAATGGTGGGCACGCATTTAATCCGTAGGATGTCATCAAATCTAAGACAAACTTTGCTACTCCTTCATAGCCTTCTCCAGGCATCAATGTTTTACCGCTACCTGGCAAGGAACACCCACCACCTGCCATGTAAGGGAAAATTTCAACATCATCTCGATCCGGCACAATATCCCATAAAATATAAGGTGCTAAAGTACCAATGTTTTTTCCAGTATTATATTCATCAAACGTTTCTACACAATTATGTCGAAGCGGAGTTTCCTGTGTTGCTTGATACGTTGCATTTCTCAAGATACTTTCCAATTCACCAAGCAATGGATAATTAGCACCTACTTTTACCCAATATTGCAATACTCCTGTATCTTGGCAGGATGGGCGACTTAACTCTTTTGCTAACTTCATGTTTTCTTTCATAGTTGCATAAATTGTTTTCGCTAGCGGATTTCGTTCATCATTCGCTAATTCTGTAATTTTTTCTTGTACATCGTCAGGTAATACTTTAGCAACATGGCCTACAAAATCACTAACGATCTTTGTCATTCGTAACACTTGTTCTTCTTTATTCATAGAAACCTCCTAAATTATGGGTAAAAGGGAAAGAATATTGGCAAAATAATTAATGACACGATTGTCACTATCACAATGAGAGGAACCCCTACTTTCACGTAGTCCATAAAACTATATCCTCCAATGTTATACACCATGGTATTGGCAGGCATACCAATTGGTGTTGCATATGCACAAGATGCACCTATAACAGTAGCCATCAACACTGCTTTAGGATCTGCTCCCATAGACTGTGCTAATTGCAACCCGATAGGCACCAACAGTGCTGTGGCTGCCGTATTAGACATAAAGTTTGTTAATACAGCGGATAAGATAAAAATCACTGCCATCACAATATATGGACTTGGATTGCTACCTAATAACCCCATGATCGTATTTGCTACTACAGAACCCGCACCTGTTTTCACAAGAGCTGTAGCAATAGATAAGGAACCAACGAACAAGAATATTGTTTTCATATCAATGGATTTTACCGCCTCTGTTTCAGTCACCACATTCGTAGCCACTAAAATAAGTGCCCCAATCCATGCAGATACATACAGTTTAACACCAATTTGAGATTCAAAAATCATTGCTAAGATAGTACCTACCAATACCAATGTCGCCATCCATTGTTTCCATTTTGGTACATGGCTATAATCTTCCACTGTATCATAGGTAGAGTCTACAGCACAACTTGGTGTGTCTGGCAATAATTTATATCCCAATAACAAGAAGTAAATAATACCTACTAGCAAAATTGGTCCACCAATTAAAGCATAATCAAAAAATCCAAAGGATAAGCCAATTTTTTCTAATCCTGCTTGTGCGATCATATTTCCTGGGGCCCCAATTAAACTAAGATTACCACCCATAGCCGATGCCAATACTAAGGGGATTAAAAATTTTGATTGGTTAAATCCTGATTTTTGTGCAATTCCAATTGCAACAGGAATCAATACCGCTGCCGTTCCCGTATTAGACAAGAAGCCCGATAATAATCCTGTAATTAGCATGACTGCAACAATGAGCATTTTTTCAGTGCTAGCCATTTTTGTAACTACACTACCTACCACTTGTGCCACACCAGTTTCAAAGAATGCTGCACCCACGATAAACATAGCCATAAATAAAAGAACATTACCATCTACAAAGCCTGCAAAGGCCTCTTTAGGAGATAAAACTCCAGATAAGACTAGACCAACTGATACTAACATCGCCGTAATCGATAAAGGTATCTTCTCCCATACAAACATGACTATGGCAAACACTAAGTAACATAACGTAATACTAACTGCATCCATTCCATTCCTCCTGAATCTCTAGCACCGTATTAATATATGCCCTCATTATAGCTATTTATACAGCCCCCTTCTATCCAATATTCATCATGATACTTTTCTATAAAATAGGCATATTTATCTATATTTTTGCAATTTTAAGTCCAATATATATAAAAAAATGCTATGTTATTACATGTAATAACATAGCATTTACCAGTATTAATTAAATTCAGTCTTATTTTATTATATAAAAATATATCCATATACTTAATATTATATATATGCAAGTAAAGTATACCTAGCTTATTCTAGTGTCTGCAATAGCTGCTGTAATTCTTCTTTAACCCACTGAACCTTACTAACAAGGCTTTGTTTCGTATATTCATTTTCCTCATACTTCACATTTTCTCTAGTCAGGTAACTTCCATACATTGTTAATATCCCCTTAATTTCTGTATCATCAGAGCTAATATATTCTTTCCAATCTTCTAACACTGTATGACGCTCAATTCTCTTTGCTCGTTCACGATAGGCAGAAGGAGTTAGTTTAAAATGCTTTTTAAACGCACTATTAAAAGCTTTTACGTCAGGGAACCCACAATAACTTGCAATATGAATAACCATATCATCCGTATTTACTAATCGTATCGCTGCCTCACGCAATCGCATACGCGACACATATTCTAAAAAAGTAATTCCCAGCTGCCGTTTAAATAGTTGAGAGGTGTAGCTTTCAGTATATCCGCCTACATCAGCAATCGTTGCTAACTCAAGACGGTCGCGAAAATGTTCATCGATAAAATGAACCATCCGTTCAAAATTTTCTTCTTGATGCAATATCTTAGTGGATAATTGATTCTCGTATCGACTAGCCAGTATAATCTCATACACATTTGACAACACTGTATATATAACACCATCTACCTTCATGGTTTCTAGCGCATTAATGCTTATTTCTGCAGTATGATGATTCATAATATACGCTAACGATTGGCGAAGCTCTTTATACCTTTCAGCAATATTTATATCTTGTGTGGAGACTGACACAAATCGATACTTCATAAAATCCTGATCATACTGCAAAAACCATTGTGGTTCTACATGAAAGACGAGAGCAATCGTATCCTCTTCTAATGCCAATGTAGCATGCCCACATTGTGATGAATACAAAATCATGTCATCTCGTTGTAATGTATAGGTCTGCCCCTCTACACACACTTCTAAAGCTCCCTTTAATACCCATAATAACTCAATATGATTATGCCAATTATAATGATAGGTGGAAATACGATATATATGACTTTTAACTTGTAATAACCCTCTATCAATAGCGTATCTAAAATATTTCATAGGAACCTCTTCATCTCTATAATTGTACATTACCTAACCTTGCTTATGTATAATATTCCTTCATCTCCGCTTTCACTTGCTCCCAATTTGGCAACACATCGCTCATAACCTTATAAAAGCGTGACGAATGGTTCGGCTCTATAAAGTGCGCAAATTCATGGACCATCACATAGTGAGCAAACTCCGTGGGACCTAGGAGCAATCGTGTATTCATAGTAATTGTGCTTTTGAAAGGCATACAAGATCCCCAACGACTCGTCAAATACCGCAAGCGCAAGGTCGGTGTCGGCACCGTATACCCCGCTTGTTGAAATTCCCCACGCACTTGTTGTGCTAGTGTTTCCATGAAGTCCTGACCTAGGGTTTTCCAAAAATTAAGCCACATCCGTTCTACTTTACTAGCATCCAGAGCCTCGTAGTCACTTGGATATCGTACGAGCATTGTATCATTCGCTACCGTTACTGCATAGGTAGATACTGTATGAGGCTTTTCTAGCACTACTCGATACATCTTGCCCATTACCATGATTTCTGTATCTAGATCTGGTACCATCGGATGACCGCCTCTGCTTTTTCGATTTTGTAGTGCTTTTTCAACGAAAGCTCGATGACGACAGATAAACGCTTCAATCAATCCTAGGGGAACACGAGGAGAGGCAGACACTCGCACTACACCACTGGTGGTGACACGAAGATTCATATTCTTCACAGGTTTTCTATGCAGTTCATAAGTGATGCTCCCATCTGGCAGTGTGCGAATCTCTTTCATCCTATCTCCTGTATCTCCTATATCATTACTAATGTATTACTTATATATCTATTATAGGCTTTCAGTCCTATAAAATACAACGCCCACACCACTCATAAATGGCTCTAATTCTATAAATAAAGTTAATCATAATTATGGCATGCTATTGAAAAAGGAATTTTGGCTATCAATAAATTAGAAAATACCATATACAATACTGCACATTTTTATAAACAATGAATCAACAATACATTAGTTAAATAAAAATAATCTTATTGTATCAATCTAAAACAAGCCATTACATATCACGATTGTTGGATAGAACGAGAAAATATATAAAAAACTCCAGGGCAACAAAAAAGATAAGTCTAAAGACTTCAGTGGATAAACTACCTGATATTTAAAAGACACAAGATATTTTAACCTCTGTTTGACATGTTATTTTTAATATGTTAGTATTTGAGTATAAAAGTATATCGAAAAGCGAGAACCTGTGAGTGTGGTGATTCCCACCAGCGATGTATATATGGTACATCGAAAAGCGAGAAGCTGTGAGAGCGGTGATTCCCACCGATGGTATATATACGGTATACCAAGAAGCGAGAACCTGTGAGAGCGGTGATTCCCACCAGCGATATACTTATTTATATCTACAATGCCGAGCTTTGTCTCGGCTTTTTTCATAGGAGAAGCTTAATGGAACGAGACCCAAGATTTATAGTTTACACAGTATCTGAAGAATATAATGAGGTGTTATCTAAAGGTGATTCTGAAGTTATGCGATCAACAGATGATAAAAAAACTCGCCCATTTGCTGGGGTATTATTTACATTAGAAAATAGAAACTATTTTGTTCCTTTGACATCACCTAAACCTAAACATCTTACTATGAAAAATAATAAAGAGATACATAAATTAGATGGGGGGCATCGTGGAATTATAGACTTTTGCAAAATGATTCCTGTGCCAGATTCACAATTAGAAAAAATAGACTTTTCTGAAAGAGAAAAAACACATCCCCATAACTACAACCTATTACGAAACCAGTTAAGGTTAGTAAACAAAGACCGTGAGACTATCCGGAAAAAAGCCAAAGAGTTTTACCAAAACTACTTTTCAAATAAAATGAGCAAAGCGATAAAAGAGAGATGCGTTAACTTATCAAGAGCTAACAAGCTTCACGATTGCTGGATAGAACGAGAAAACATTTACAAAAAAGACAATCTCCAGGACAATTAAAAGGATACATCTAAAGACTTCAGTAGATAAAAAACTCTTACTGCAACAATTGAACTTCAACAAAATATCTTTGCATAACAAAAAGCACAGAATTTTCCCTCTGTGCTTTTATATATTTTATGAAAAATCTGCTATATTTCTAGATGACAAATAAAAAGCACAGGATCGCCCTCCTGTGCTTTTTTGTGTGTATCAATGTTAGATACTTCTTTGTTATTTTAGCCACTGCTATTGTATCATAATTACCTTACAAACTCCAGCCTTGTTTCATGAGAGATAGAAGCTAAGTCTTTCAATGGAATTACTCCATATAGCATATGTAATTATTTTGCTGCTTTTGCTGCTTTCGCACGAGCAGAACGATCCAAGATGGCTTTACGCATACGGATGTTTTCTGGTGTTACTTCTACCAATTCGTCATCGTTAATCCACTCTAAGGCTTGTTCCAAGCTGAAGATACGTGGAGGTGTCAAACGAACTGCCTCATCAGAGGAGCTAGAACGCATGTTAGTAACATGTTTCTTTTTGTTAGGGTTTACGTCCATGTCATTTTCACGAGCATTTTCGCCGATAACTTGACCTGTGTATACTGGCACATTAGCACCCAAGAATAAAGTACCACGGTCTTGTACAGAGTTCAAACCATATGGTGTTGTTTCGCCATCTTCGAAGGCTACCAAGGCACCGCGGGTACGGCCTGGGATATCCCCTTTGTATGGTGCATAGCCATGGAATACATGGTTCATGATACCATTACCTTTTGTAGCTGTTAAGAATTGTGCACGGAAACCAATCAAACCACGAGCAGGTACTACGAATTCCATACGTAAGTAACCAGCTAATTCAACCATGTTGATTAACTCAGCTTTACGAACACCTAAGTTTTCCATAACAGCGCCCATAAATTCTTGTGGCACATCGATAGTTAAATGCTCCAATGGTTCACATTTTTGACCATTGATATCTTTGAAAATTACACGAGGTTTACCCACTTGCAATTCGTAACCTTCACGGCGCATAGTTTCGATCAATACTGCCAAATGCAATTCGCCACGGCCAGATACTTTGAAAGAGTCCGGAGAATCTGTTTCTTCTACACGCATGGATACGTTAGTTTCTACTTCTTTGAACAAACGGTCACGTAAATGACGACTTGTTACATAGTCACCTTCACGGCCTGCGAATGGAGAGTTATTAACGGAGAACATCATGGATAATGTTGGCTCATCGATAGAGATTGTTGGTAGTGCTTCTGGATTTTCTGCATCCGCTACGGTCTCACCAATATTGATGTCATCGATACCTACGAAAGCGATGATGTCGCCCATGCCTGCTTCATCTGTTTCTACACGATTTAAGCCATTGTATGTGTACACACGGCCGATTTTGCCTTTACGAGTGCTTTCGCCATTCATCAACACCACTTGTTGATTGGTTTTCATGCGACCACGAACGATACGACCTACTGCAATTTTTCCTACGAAATCATCATAGTCAAGTGTCGTTACCATGAATTGCAATGGACCATCGATGTCGCCTTGTGGAGCAGGAATTTCTTTGATCAATACATCGAATAATGCAGTCATATCTGTGGAATCATCTTCCATGGATGCTTTCGCAATGCCATCACGAGCAGAGGCATACACCACAGGGAAGTCCAATTGATCATCGTCTGCTTCGAGTTCCATGAACAATTCTAATACTTCGTCTTCTACTTCATGAACGCGTTGGTCAGGACGGTCAATTTTGTTGATAACCACGATTGGTTTCAAACCTTGTTCCAAAGCTTTGCGCAATACGTATTTCGTTTGTGGCATTGGACCTTCAAAAGAGTCCACCAATAACAATACGCCATCAACCATGTTCAATACACGTTCTACTTCACCACCGAAGTCAGCATGGCCCGGTGTGTCCACGATGTTAATTTTTACATCGTTATGCATAACTGCTGTATTTTTGGAAAGGATCGTAATCCCTCTTTCACGTTCTAAGTCGTTAGAGTCCATTACACGCTCAGCAACTTTTTCATTGTCACGGAAAATATGACTTTGTTTAAGCAATGCGTCTACCAATGTTGTTTTACCATGGTCAACGTGGGCGATAATCGCCACATTGCGAAGATTTTCACGAATCATTCTATACTCCTTTATCTACTTAAGTAGGGTATTCCTAATATTTGTACAAATCGTACTACGACAGTCTATTATATACTTTATTTTATAATTTTACAAGGAAAAAACGTCACATACTTTCATCCTATAACAGGCTATGAAAGTACATGACGTTTCTACTAGATATTTAATTTTCTAAATGCTCTAATACCCAAAGTACATTAACTTATAGATTAATGTGTATTTTTAGAATCGTTTCTTCGGCAAATGCCCGCAAAGATAGATCCTGTAAAGTTATGGATAATGGAGAACACGGCGCCTGCTACGGCTGCTTGTGGTGTAAAATGTTTCAACGCTAAGCTAGCGGCCAAGGCAGAGTTTTGCATTGCCACTTCGATTTGCATGGCACGGCGATCTGGTACGTTAGAACCAAATAGACGGCAAATGAAATACGTCACTACATAACCGCTCACATTTTGCACTAAACAAGCTAAGAAAATCATCACACCGTGCGCTAAGATATTATCACGGCTAACGGCAGTGACGCCAGCTAGGATAATTAATACAGCTACGGCACCTACTGTTGGTAATACTTCTTTCACAGGTTCAATGCGAGAACCGATGAAATAGTTTACAATAATGCCCAACGCAATTGGGACCGCAATGATTTTCACGATGGACATGAACATCGGCCAGAATGCAATATCTACAGTTTGTCCTGCGTATAAGACGATGAAGATTGGTGTTAACACTGGTGCCAACAAAGTGGATACTGTCGTTGCAGATACGGACAATGGCACATTACCATTTGCCAAGAATGTCATTACATTGGATGCGGTACCACCTGGTGCTGCCCCTAACAAGATAAATCCTAAGGCGATTTCTGGTGGGAATCCAAACAAGGTACCTACTAACCAACCTGCTAGTGGCATCCACAAGAATTGAATCAAGGATACCAAGATCACTTGCCACGGTTGTTTAAATACGTCTAAGAATACTTTCCCTGTTAAGGTTAAGCCCATGCTGAACATAACTAATTGTAACAAAGGAACTGTTTGTTTCGCTGCCCCCATGAATAGTTCTGGCACTAAGAATGCGATAACTGCCATAGCTAACACAATCCATGCTAGGTAATCATTGAACAAGCGATTAATACTACGAATAAAATTCATATGTAACCTACTTTCTATAAAAAATGAGAACTTTTCAATTATAACAAATATTTCTCTCTAATAAAAGGGATTTATCTTAAATTTATAATATATTTGTCCATTTATGTATTACAACTATTAGCTGTGATATGCATCGTATAGTTTTCGTCCCACTCTCATGATTATAACTAGACTCCGTTATTGTATATCAGAAAATGTTATCTACTTAATTGTATAATGCAATTTCACTTTAAAATAAAAAAGAAACATAAGTAACGATAACTCCTAACATCAATATTAGATGCCTAGATTCCTCATCACTTATATTTCTTCCTTGTGAGACAGTTGTATGTAAACTGATTAACTAGCTATTTAAAAACTCCTCGATTACAGGATTTTCCATCATCACAGCTTGTTCTTCCTCTGTGATAACTTGCACCTTATCTCGGTCCACATTAACCAAGCAGAGGAAGCCTAAATGATCGTCTTGGTTCGCACGGAATTGGTGTGCCATCAATTTAGGGATTTCAATCATATCTCCTTCTTGGACGTCTTCCACGGTGTCGCCTAGTAAACATTGGCCTTTCCCACGGAAGATCATGACCATATGCGTATGCTCATGGCGCTCCATAGTGCTATACCCACCTGGTTGTACCTCAAAATAACGGAATTGGCATGGAATATCCCAAGCTCCATCAAACAAAACTTGACGGGTCACATCTTTAAAAGGGCTATTATCTTGCTTGTATACCAACGTGTCGACTCCATCCCAGGTGTATTCTTTTTGATTAAACTTGCGTATCATACTAACTCCTATAAAAGGGCCATCTTGAAATCAATCCAGATAGCCCCTCCTTGTATTCTAATATATACCCGGCATATCACCAGATAGTACGCCTTATTTGAATATTTTCTTAATAGCGCCCAAAATGCCACCATGTTCATGAACATAGTCTTTCACAGATTCCACTTCAAAACCTGTTTCGTCGATAGCTGCACGAATGGTTGCTTCATCCGTTTTAATATGGTCAAAGCGAATCCGTACTTCTTTTGTTTTCAAATCCACAGTAGATTCTAATACGCCTGGCAACCCACGAACGGCCCCATTTACAGTGTTTTCACAGTTCCCGCACATCATGCCTGGCACGTGAAATAATTTTGTAGTCACATTACCCGTGCTACCACAACCACAATCTTTACACATAGTTCCTCCTAATTATTTTGTTTATGACTATTTTTAGCCCCTAAATAAGGAGCAGAAATATGACTAAATTCATTATAGCACATCCTAATTATTTTGTTTATGACTATTAGTAGCACCAGCTTCTACATCAATGGTTTCCGCTTTTGCAGGTTCTTCTTTAGCTACTTTTTTATCGCCACTAACAGCATCTTTAAATTCATTAATACTTTTACCAATGGCCTTACCAATTTCAGGTAACTTTTTAGGTCCAAAGATAACAAGGGCAATAATTAAAATAAGAAATAACTCTTGTGTACCAAAATTAAACATACCTAATACCTCGCATTTCAAATCAATTAATTTTTATGCGCAGAATCATCTACATACCATTCTACTGGTTCATGAGTTAATACCGCACCTGGTAAACAATGGTCTACTCGATCCTCCCAAGAATATTCTTCATATTCTTTACGTTGGCGAAGCACACGAGCTAAGGCCGCCTCTTTAGAAGCGCCTACCACCGTGAACCACACAGATTTCGCATTCACCAGCATTGGGAATGTTAATGTCACACGTTCCCATACTTTGCCGTCTTTTACGGCCACTACCATACGATTACGTTCATACAAAGCTTCAGATTTAGGGAACAGGGACGCTGTATGTCCATCATCACCTAAGCCTAATAAGACTAAATCTATGGATTCCTTTTCTGTGCGCTTCAAGACCATTTGTACTTCTTGTTCATATTTATCTGCTGCTTCCTCCACAGTACCATTATTCGTTGGTACTGGATAATAGTGAGCCGCTCCCATAATATTTCCAAATAAGCGATCTTTTGCACGGCCAAAATTGTTATCTGGATTCGACTGTGGCACAAATCGTTCATCTACCCAAAGGAAGAAAATATGCTCCCAATCGATACGATTTGTATACTCATCAGAATCGAGCAACGAAAACAATGCATTTGGTGTAGTCCCTCCAGATACAGCCACCACGCAAGCACCCGTTTCTGCAATGCATTCGTTTGTATAAGTTAAAAAACGATCGGCCACTGCTTTCGCCACGTCATCTCCTGTAGGAAATGCATGAATTATATCTCTCGCCACGACCAAGATCCTCCTTCTAATAACTCTTCTGCCTCTTTTGGTCCCTCACTGAAAGCTGGATAGAAGCATAACGGTGTTTCTTCATCATTTCGTTCCCATGCCTCAATCAATGGCTTAAATAAACGCCAAGATTTTTCTACCGCATCATTGCGAACGAATAATGTTTGGTCTCCTAATAAACCATCTAAAATCAATCTTTCATAAGCATCTGGAATATCTGCTAATTCCTTAGAATTGCTATAAGAAAAGTCCATTTCTAACGTATTGACACTTAATTTCGATCCTGGAGATTTTACCTCTAAGGACAATCCCATTCCTTCATTTGGTTGCATGCGAAGAACCAATACGTTTTGGTTAAAGTCTTTCGCATGGAACGGTTTAAAAATGGAGTGCGGAATTGGTTTGAAAGTAATAGCAATTTCACTCGATTTCTTCGGCAATCGTTTCCCTGTACGTAAATAGAACGGCACATCACGCCACCTCCAATTATCAATGAACAGTTTCAAAGCCACATAAGTTTCTGTCGTAGACGTGGGTGGCACATTTTCTTCCTTCCGATACTCTGGGGCTGGACGTTCTGTATTACCAGAATCTGTATATTGACCACGCACTGCAATATCGCCTAATTTTTGACGATGTAAACCACGAATAGACGAAATCAATTTAGCAATTTCATCACGGTAATCGTCGGCATTAAAACTGGCAGGTGGTTCCATAGCAATCAAAGATAATACCTGGATCATATGGTTTTGCACCATATCACGCAAAGCGCCTGCCCCATCATAATAGCCAGCACGTTTTTCTACACCTAACTCTTCAGCCACCGTAATTTCTACACGTTCAATATATTTGCGATTCCAAAGTGGTTCAAATATAGCATTGGCGAAACGAAGCATCAAAATATTTTGTACCGTTTCTTTCCCTAAATAATGATCAATACGATAGGTTTGCTCTTCTGTTATATATTGTTTTAATGATTCATCTAATGCGATAGCACTTTCTAAATCATGCCCAAACGGTTTCTCAATGATTACTCGAGACCAAGACCCTACTTCTTCTAATAGCTTCGCCCCATGTAATTCACGTACGATAGGTTCAAATAACTCTGGTGGCATGGCTAGATAAAATAGTGCATTACCACCTGTGCAATGCGCCGTTGCCACACGCTCTAACTCTTCTCGCAATGCTACATACGTAGAAGGCTCTGTATATTGACCAGACACATAGGAAAAGCGTTCAATAAATGCTAGTTCTTCTACACTTGGTTCACGATCGCCTAATATGGATGCTTTCACTTGTTCACGAAACTCGTCGTGGCTCATGGCTGTCCGTGCTACGCCCACTACGGCTACCTTCGGTGAAAGTAAACCACGTTGAAACAAGGAATAAATAGCTGGTAATAATTTACGTTTTGTCAGGTCTCCAGAGGCCCCAAAAATAACGATGGCACCTGCACCTGGTGTATGTTCTATACATAATTCTTCTTTAACATTATAGGACACATTCATTGTGAATCTCCTCTTACATCATTTCCCAATGGAAATACTAATACTGTACCCTTTATTATAGCACATACACGGCCCTTGACAATGGTTATAGCCCTTTGACTTTTTCATTTTCATAGGGTATAATAATTAAGCACGATTTGTGCAAAGTTTTATTAATCTATGAGGTGATAATCACATGGCAACGAGAAGAGAAGCACGATTTAAGTTATGCCGTCGCTTCGGTGTGAACGTTTTCGGTCACGCGAAGGCTTTAAAACGTGTAAAAAAAGACCAACGTCAAAAGAAAATGTCTGAATATGGTCTTCAATTATTAGAAAAACAAAAAGTTAAAGCATACTACAACTTGCTAGAACGCCAGTTCGTACGCTATTACGATAAAGCGAAAAAAATGCATGGTGTTACAGGTCAAAACATGTTAAAATTGTTGGAATGCCGTTTGGACAACCTTGTATATCGCATTGGCTTCGGTAACTCCATCCGTCAAGCACGTCAAATGGTAAACCATGGCCACATTCTTGTTAACGGTAAACGCGTTGACATTCCATCCTACCAATGTAAAGTTGGCGATGTAATCGAACTTCGTGAAGCTAGCCGTGACAACGAAATGTTCAAAGTGAACTTCCAAGAACTTCGTTCTTTCGAACTTCCTTACATCGAAAAAAATCTTGACGCTTTCCAAGGCACATTAACTCGCCTTCCTGAACGTGAAGAACTTCCTATCGAAGTAAACGAAACATTAATCGTCGAATTGTACTCCAAATAATAGGATACTACAGCAACCAATCTTCGGATTGGTTGCTTTTTTATGCCTTGGTGGTTGAAATTATTATGATTAGTTTATATAATGAAAATATATATCATTTACTATATATTACATACGGTCTTAGTACACGGTATATTGAAATTATAAAATTCTTGCACAACGTACCGTATGTATTTCATCCTATGAAAGGCAGTTAACATAAAGGTATTTACTATGTCGCAAATTCTCTTATCAATATTTTATTTTATTCTAGCCGGTATTGCTGAAATCGGTGGCGGTTATTTAGTATGGCTTTACCTGAAAGACGATAAAAGCCCGTGGTATATGCTCGCAGGTGCTATTACACTCATCATTTATGGAATTATCCCTACCTTACAAGAAGCGCCTTTCGGTAAAGTATACGCCGCCTATGGTGGCATCTTCATTGCCCTCTCTATTTTATGGGGCTATTATGTAGATGGAATCACACCCGATCGCTATGATATCATCGGTGGCATTGTGTCTATCATCGGGGTATTGATTATTATGTATTATCCTCGTTAATACACCTAATGAATGCGAAACTGTATATAACAAGGCAACTATTGCTTCTCTATCTATACCGTCACTCCTAATACATTAGAATTGTTACGACACAGTGTATCCCCTTATATATACTTTTTTGGGATACATCCATTACATCATATACAAATATGCAAAAATCTCTAGTATAAGCTATGCCTTACGCACTCGCTTACACTAGAGATTTTTATCATCTATTAAATTTTTTCACCATAGAAGATTAACTCTTCGTCTTTCACTAAGGCATAGGAACGTGTACCAAGTCCCATGCGGTCCGCACGTAGTAAGATGGCTTGCCATTCGCTATTAGGAGAAATATCTTTGAAATAATCCCACGTGCGTTTTTCCACTGTACTTAATACGCCATTTTCCACTGGTGTGGCTTGGGTAATAATATCTCCCAACGCTTCGTCCATAGCCACCATGTCATAGGATACAACGATGCCTAAGTTACCTACGATTTCGTTAGTAGCACCAGCCTCTTTCAACTTGTCTTGATTCACATAATCCGCCACAACATCCATCGCTACCCCTACATGGAATCGTTGACGATTTCTAGTAGCAGCTGCTGCATATTCAGCCACCGCTTTATGATGCTCTGTACCTGTTAAGGCTACCAATTCACGACGACCTTCTAGGCTCGCAGAGTACCACCCTGTATTGTTCACAGCCCCAGAGAATCCGCTGTACTCATTCGCTTTAATGTGGTTTACAGAAATCACCACATCACTGGTAGCAATGCGTTCATCGATATAAGCTACTTTCACAGATTCACCATCAGGAATGATGACCTCACGGGAATGATGGCTAGGCTCATCTACATAGACTACAGTGCCACCTTCGGATTCGATACGTTCTTTCATATATGCCACTACTGTTTCATAAGCTACATACTCACTATGTAGATCATTGCGAAGTAGAGCCACTTTTTTGCCAGCGCAACCAATTTCATCAAAACCGATTTTACGCAACAAAAAATCTAATCGTTTATGGATTAATGCTTGATTAACCTCTTGTAAAGGGGAGTAATATACTTCCATATCATACCTCCTATAACTACGTCATTTTGTAAAAAAGGGCTGCATCTACTGACACAGCCCTTACTTTGGCGGAGAGAGGGGGATTTGAACCCCCGCGCCAGTTTCCTGACCTACCGCATTTCGAGTGCGGACTCTTCAGCCACTTGAGTACCTCTCCGTATACGACGGCGTTCTTTGAAAAAATCTTTCATGATTTGACTGCATTCGTCTTGCAATACACCCGCCAACACCTGTGGTTCATGGTTTAAATTCGGATGTGAAAGTACATTGAACAAAGATTCTACCGCACCGCCCTTATAATCGCTGCTGCCATAGACAACGCGATCAATGCGACTATTAATAATAGCACCAGCACACATAGGGCACGGCTCTATGGTAACATAAAGCGTGCAACCGGTCAACCGCCACCTTTCAAGGACTGCATTCGCCTCCCGGATGACAAGGACCTCTGCATGAGCTGTCGCATCATGGTCAATCTCACGTCGGTTGTGATGACGGCTGATAATTTTGCCTTCATGCACCAATACGGCGCCAATGGGAATCTCGCCCATATCATAGGCCTTACGTGCCTCTACCAAGGCTTCACGCATATACTCTTCATCAGTCATACAGTCACTTCCTTTCCAATTGCCGCTACACAATAGAATACCATACTTTCAGAGAATCGTCACTTCTTAAGCTAATTATGATATAATAAAGAGTACATGTAAACATTTTCGATGACTTCACTGAGGTGACAATCTTATGGAACAACGAGCTTTTAGTAAAATCAATGTAGGTCTTGCTATCACGGGCAAACGTGATGATGGGTACCACGATATAGATACCATTTTTCAATCTATTTTCTTAGGGGATTCCCTCTATTTCGCGCGTCACCATTCTGTGGTGTTCTCTGGCGATGCGCCTGAACTGCCTTATTATATGGCACAATTAATTCCCTATACAGAAAGTAATATTGCTATGAAAGCCCTTCGTATGGTGCAAGACTATACGGGCTGTAAACAAGGGGCTGCTATTCATTTGTTAAAACGAGTTCCCCCTTGTGCTGGTATGGGCGGTGGTAGTGGTGACGGTGCCGCTATGCTACTAGGCCTTAACAAGTTTTGGGACCTTCGCTTAACCGATGAAGAACTATTGACCATGGCTTCTAAACTCGGATCTGATGTACCATTCTTACTGAAAGGCGGCACTGCCCGTGGCACTGGTCGAGGAGAACGATTAGAAATTTTACCAACTAGCAGTGCTCAATGGCTACTGATCGTAAAACCAGAAGTGAGCATTTCCACAGCAAAAGCCTACGGTAGATTTACGGGTACGTCTCGTGTGACTTCTGATACGATGGATACCGTTACCGCACATATGAAAGCAAAAGACTTCCGTCAAGCTTTCATGGCGAGTGATAACACCTTTGAAGAATTAATGTTTCCGGTCCACCCAGAGCTTACCGCATGCAAACAGTTTTTCTTAGACCGTGGATTTCCTACCATCATGACTGGTAGCGGTCCTACTATGGTGGTTCTATTGGAAAAAGCACTGGATGCGATTCGATTACAAGAATACATCAAACAAGCTGGTTATAACTGGCTTTCACTAATTACGAAAACACATGATGAGGAGGCCCTACGATGAATGCACCACGTTTACAACCCATCCGTTTAGACGCTTACAAACCGCTTCGTGAGATTGTTAGCGATGCTTTGCGCCAAGCTATTCGCGATGGTATTTTACCACCAGGAGAACGTCTCATGGAGATTCCTTTGGCAGAAGAACTCGGTGTGAGCCGCACTCCTATCCGTGAAGCCATCCGCATTTTAGAGCAAGAAGGACTCATTGTTATGATTCCTCGCCGTGGTACCTATGTGGCAGATATGAGTTTGAAAGATGTAACAGAAGTGTTTGAACTTCGTTCTATCTTAGAAGAATTAGCCGCAGAACTAGCTGCAGAACGTATTACGAATGAAGAAATCGAGGCCTTAGAGCAACATCTTGTAGAAATCGGCAATTACATGAACGAAAATAACTTAGACAAAGTCGTACAAGCCGATATTCTATTCCATGAAATCCTTTATAAAGCTTCTCGTAATGATCGTCTTGTTGAAATGATAAACAATCTACGGGAACAAACATTGCGGTTCCGTACGTTGTCTATGAGCCAAACAGGTCGTCTTGCCAAAACTTGGGATGAACATCGTCAACTTGTGGAAGCTATCTCCGATCGCGATGTGGAACGAGCTCGCCAGATTGCTCGCATCCATATGGAAGAATCGGAGAAAACATTGTTAGAAGGTATGCAATTAAAAAGCCATGAAGGCTAATATATCTTCCACATATCATACTTCAATTAAAAGGGTCCTCTCGGACCTTTTTTTGTTATTAGAGTATAAATAAAGAGGAAAGTTGATGCGGTTTGCTCAACTTTCCTCTTTTTTACACAACGATTCAGTTTATGGATAGAGTTCCTTTAGCAATATCGGTTACCTAAGATCTACCCTCTATTTTCCACTCATATATTTTGCTTTAAATGCTGCTAATTGCGCTTCTTCTAATGACATACCTTCACCTTGGTAATGAGCAATACTTTGCTCCATTTCTTCGTAAGCTGTTGGCACGATTTTCGTAAAGCGATCTTTGTACAATACCCAATTTTCTAGCATGTGACGACCTTGCTTAGAGTTCGTATGCAATACATGCTGTTGTATTAGCTCATAAATCCGTGCTAGGTCACTTTCACTAGTTTTACGAAGTTCCACAAGTCCTGTGTTGCAATAACGTCCATCTAAATCAAGTACGTACGCATAACCACCGGACATGCCAGCCCCAAAGTTACGACCCACACGGCCAAGGACAAGGACCTCACCACCAGTCATGTATTCGCAACCGTGGTCACCTACACCTTCTACAACGGCGGTAATACCGCTGTTACGAACGCAGAACCGTTCCCCAGCCACACCGTTGATATAGGCAGTACCAGAAGTAGCCCCATAGAATGCCACGTTACCGATCAAGATGTTTTCATGTGCCTCATAGGTAGCAGCCTTTGGTGGGTACGCAATGATAGTACCACCCGACAAGCCTTTGCCAAGATAATCGTTCGCATCCCCTTCGAGTTCCAATGTCATACCATTCGGAATAAAAGCACCAAAACTTTGACCAGCAGAACCAACGAAATTCAATTTGATCGTATTCTCTGGCAAGCCCGCTTCGCCATAACGACGAACTACTTCGCCACCGACTAAGGTACCTACCACACGATTCACATTACTGATTGCCAATTTAGCACGAATTGGTTTTTGATCATCCAAAGCAGGACGACACATGCGAAGTAATTTTTTCATATCCAAGGTGCGTTCCAATTCATGGTCTTGGTCGATGCTGTGTAAATGTCCCACAGACGCATCTGTATATGGCTTGAATAATATCCGTTTCAAATCCACACGAGACAATTTGAAATTATCATCTTGTGAGCGTTGGCGTACCAAATCAATACGACCTACCAACTCACGCACGCTACGGATGCCTAAACGAGCCATGATTTCACGCAATTCTTGGGCGATAAACTTCATCAAGTTTTCCACATATTCTGGTTTACCTGTAAATTTAGCACGCAATTTCTCATCTTGTGTGGCCACACCATACGGACATGTATTCATATGGCAAACCCGTGCCATACGACAGCCCACTGCCACTAATGGCAAGGTACCAAATCCGAATAATTCTGCTCCCAACAAGGCTGCGATCGCCACATCATAACCAGTCATCAGTTTACTGTCCACTTCCAGCTGTACACGGTCACGCAAACGGTTCAACATCAAGGTTTGATGCGTTTCTGAAAGGCCCAATTCCCATGGCACACCTGCATGTTTTACAGATGTACGACCTGCTGCGCCAGTACCACCATCGTAGCCGGAGATGAGGATGCTGTCTGCTTTCGCTTTGGCTACCCCTGCGGCAATGGTACCTACCCCAGCTTCTGAGGTCAATTTTACGGAAATCGCTGCACTTGGATTCACGCATTTCAAGTCGTAAATCAATTCTGCCAAGTCTTCGATGGAGTAAATATCGTGATGTGGTGGCGGAGATACCAGTTCTACACCTGGTGTGGAGTGACGTGCTTTGGCAATTTCTGGATATACCTTTTTGCCCGGTAATTGACCACCTTCACCTGGTTTCGCCCCTTGGGCACATTTAATTTGCAATTCTTTTGCATGGACCAAGTAATTCGTAGTCACCCCAAAACGACCGGACGCAATTTGTTTTACTTCACTGTTGCGATTATCTCCATTGGCATCGAGAACAAAGCGACTTGTATCTTCTCCGCCTTCCCCAGAGTTCGATGTAGATCCTAAGCGATTCATAGCGATGGCAATGGTTTCATGAGCCTCTTTACTGATAGCACCGTAACTCATAGCACCAGCTTTAAAGCGTTTCACAATGTCTTCCACTGGTTCTACTTCTTCCACAGGAATACCGCCACCTACAGGGAAGTTCAATTCCATCAAGCTCCGTAAGGTCACATGGTAATCATTTCGAATCATTTTGGAATATTCTTTGTATCTATTGTAATCCCCTTCGATTAAGGATGTTTGTAATAACTTAATCGTATCTGGATTGAATAAATGCTCTTCCCCATCTTTCATAGGTCCGTACCAACCACCTGGTTCAAGGACTTTCACATCTTCTTTGAAAGCCCGTTGGAATCGTTCCAATGTTTCATGAGCTACGCCACCTAAGCCGATACCGCCAATGCGTGTCGGTGTGTTCGGGAAGTAGGTACTAATAAAGTTCGTATTCAATCCCAATGCCTCAAAGATTTGTGCCCCATGGTAGCTACGTACAGTGGAAATACCCATTTTCGACATCACTTTCATAATGCCCGACACAGAGGCCTTGATGTAGTTTGCTTCTGCTTCCTCTGGTGTAAGGTCTCCCAATCGGTTGGTGGCTTGTAAGTCACGTACTGTTGCTAATGCTACATATGGATTGATAGCCGTTACGCCATAGCCTAAGAGTGTACAGAAATGATGTACTTCACGAGGTTCCCCAGATTCTAAGATTAAGCCCATTTCTGTGCGCAATACAGTGTTGATCAAGTGATTGTGCACCGCTGCCACTGCCAATAAAGCTGGAATCGGCGCATGGTGTTCGTCCACGCCACGGTCAGACAAGATCAACACATTTTGGTCCGTCCGAGCTGCTTCCTCTGCATCCTTGCACAAACGGTCTAAGGCTTCTTTCATACCCTCCGCACCTTTGGCTGGGTCAAACAAGATAGACAAGGTCACGGATTTCATGCGACGGCAGTCCAATTGTTTAATACTTGCCAATTCTTGATTCGTCATGATAGGTGTCCGCATGGATACTGCATAGGTGCCCACTTTGTTAGGGTCCGTCAAGTTACCGCTATTTCCGAGCATCACTCGTGTGGATGTCACCATTTCTTCGCGGATAGCATCGATTGGGGGATTTGTCACCTGTGCAAAAAGCTGTTTAAAATAGGAGTATAACATTTGTGGTTTGTCCGACAAGATTGCTAGCGGCGCATCAGCCCCCATAGATCCTACAGGATCTTTCCCATCTTTTGCCATAGGGATAATCATGCGTACCAAATCTTCTTGGGTATAGCCGAATACTTGTTGTTGCATGAACAAGTCCCCTACCTCAGGGATACTCTCTTCCGTAGCTTGTTGAATCTCCGACAAGTGGATCACATGTTCTTTCACCCACTCATTGTAAGGAAGTTCTGTAGCCACACGGTGTTTGATTTCTTCATCAGAAATGATGCGACCTTCTTCTGTGTCGATTAATAGCATTTTACCTGGTTCTAAACGGCCTTTGGCACGAATCATATCATCTGCTTCGTTTACAACGCCCACTTCGGATGCCATAATCACACGGTCATCTGCTGTCACATAGTAACGCGCTGGGCGCAAGCCATTTCTGTCTAAGACACCACCGATCACAGTCCCATCAGTAAAGCCCATCGCCGCCGGACCATCCCATGGTTCCATCATGAAACTATTGAACTCATAGAAGTCATGTTTTTCTTGGCTCATCAAGGTATTGCGTTCCCATGGTTCTGGAATCATCATCATGATCGCATGTGGTAAGCTACGGCCTGTCATATGCAAGAACTCAAGGGTATTATCGAACATAGCAGAGTCAGATCCTGTATCATCAACAACAGGGAACACTTTTTTAATATCTGGGAACAATGGAGACTCTGCTTTACCTTCACGAGCATTGATCCAGTTTACATTACCACGAATGGTGTTGATTTCCCCATTATGTACTAAATAACGGTTAGGATGAGCCCGTGCCCAGCTTGGGAATGTATTCGTACTGAAACGAGAATGAACCATCGCCAAGGCAGAGGTAAAATCTAAATCATTCAAATCCAGGTAAAAGTTTCGTAATTGCACTGGTGTCAACATACCTTTGTAGACGATCGTTTTAGAAGACAAAGAGGCAATGTAGAAATCGCTACTCATTTCTTTGCTCAATGGGACGATACGCTTTTCTGCAATTTTACGAATCATATATAATTTGCGTTCAAACTCCGCTTGGTTTGTCACATCTTGACCTTTACCGATAAGAATTTGGATCATCCAAGGACGAATTAATGCCGCCTCATGGCCAACTGCTGTAGAGTCTACCGGAACTTCCCGCCAGCCCAATACAATTTGTCCTTCCTCACGAACTACTTCTTCTAAGATTCGCTTTTGCTCATTCCGTAATGTTTCGTACTTATGAGCAAAAACCATACCCACCCCGTAGTCACCAGCAGGTGGTAAATGGATACCTAACACTTCGCACTCACGGCGGAAAAAATCATGTGGAATTTGCACTAAGATGCCCGCTCCATCGCCAGTATCCTTATCGGCGCCAGCACCACCACGGTGTTCCAAGCGCTCAAGAATACGCAAACCATCGTCGATGATATCGTGGGATTTTTTACCTTTAATATTGACTACAAATCCCATACCGCACGCATCTTTTTCAAATTGGGAACTATACAAACCATTTGCTTCCAAATGGCGCTGCTCCTCATGTTGTTTTGCAATGGTACTCATTTCCATCATAACCCTCTTCTCCTTTAGGCTTTCTATCACTACACTAGCATACTTAACACTAGGTATACATATACTGAAAGTTCTAATTCACCTATGCTTTTTGACTATACGTATAGCTGTCTAACTATAAACCGGATGAGTATGTACCTTTTTGATCTTTCTTCTGTAAGAATTAGATTCTTATCTTAATACATAACTTCAGTGTATATCAGTTATATATAATAGTTATTATTCTATAGAATATAGAACTGTATATTATACTAGCAAAAATTATTGTATATTTCAATACACATTACTTATGTATACATGTATTCTTAAATTTGGACCATCTCATACTACTTTCATATCTCCCTATATAGGAATATACAAAAACGCATAGCTACCCTAAGGTAACCATGCGTTTACGTCATTGTAAAAGTATTCTATTATACGATGCGAACAATCCAGCCTTCTGGTGCTTCGATTTCACCATGTTGAATGCCAAGTAATGTTTCGCGCAATTTTGTTAATGTTGGTCCCATTTCATCCATGCCGCTTGGGAAGAAGATATCTTCTTCTTTTGTATGAACCATGCCAACAGGAGAAATAACAGCCGCTGTACCGCAAAGACCACATTCAGCGAAGTCTTTCAATTCTTCTTTATACACTTCACGATGTTCTACGGTCATGCCCAAATAATGTTCAGATACATACATCAAGGAACGACGTGTAATCGATGGAAGAATACTATCGGATTTAGGCGTTACTAATTTGCCATCTTTCGTGATGAAAATAAAGTTCGCTCCACCAGTTTCTTCTACTTTTGTACGAGTTTGTGGATCCAAATACATATTCTCTGCATACCCTGCTTCATGGGCTGCTTCTAGAGCATGCAAGCTCATAGCATAGTTCAAACCCGCTTTAATATGACCTGTACCATGTGGTGCTGCACGGTCAAAATCGGAGATTTGGATTTTCAGCGGTTTCACACCGCCTTTGAAATAATCCCCTACTGGAGTACCAAAAATACGGAATTGGAACTCATCTGCCGGTTTAACACCGATAACACTGTTCGTACCCATCAAGAATGGACGAAGATACAAACTACCACCCGTGCTGTATGGAGGAACAAAGTCTTGGTTCGCTTTTACTACTTCTTTCACAGCCTCGATAAAACGATCCGTTGGAAATGGTTGCATCACAAGATATTTTGCAGAATCATGCAAACGCTGTGCATTTAAATCTGGACGGAAACACACAATGTGACCATCCTTCGTGTAATACGCTTTCAAGCCTTCAAAAATTGTTTGCGCATATTGGAATACACCAGCACATTCATTAAGGACAATACTCGCCTCATCCGTCAAACCGCCTTCATCCCATTGACCATCCTTGAAATTAGACACATAACGGAATGGCGTTTCTTTATAACTAAAATCTAAATTATTCATATCAATCTTTGCCATACTGTCCTCCTACTATTTCATACCTGTGAAAGCCGTGAAAGTATACGTATATCTATCCTTCTAGCCCTTCACATTATATGAATACTCACTGATTTGTATTTTAGATAAAAACTATTATACACCCAACACGGAAAATGTACAAGAGTATATATAGAATAGAAAAGACTCTTACGGGATGATCCCCATAAGAGTCTTTTCGTCTTGCAGTATGTTGTCATCCTTAGATGACTATATAATAACTTCGTTCAGCAGCAAACCAACTTACACATTCGCTGACTCACCGGAGTTGAAGTTACTAACTAAATTATTCCGGCTTTTTAAATTTTGGAGATGTTGGACATGTTTCAGGAGTTACGTCTTTACGAGCCCCTAAGTCACCGCTGCGATCTACATAGGTAGTATGTAACAATTCATGCGCAATGTGTCCTAATGGTTTTTCCAAGAAATTAGCGTATGCATCTTTAATTTCAGGGTTTTCATAGGAAGAACGAAGCTTCATGTTGGAGTCCCAATTATAAAGACCTTCAATACGTTCACCTTTTACTTTATTAGCCACTGGTAATTTAGCACGTGGTTGTCCACCACCGCCGATACAGCCGCCTGGGCATGCCATCATTTCGATGAAATCATATGTTTTACCAGATGCTTTCAATTCGTTCAAGAATTCACGGATGTTTTTACCACCATGACACACAGCCACGTTGATGGTATGTCCACCGATTTCTACGCTTGCTTCTTTCACACCGTCCATACCACGCACATCTGTTAAGTTAAGAAGTGGAGCTGGAGATGGTTCATCACCAGTGATGAATTTGTAGGATGCACGCATCGCTGCTTCCATAACACCACCAGTATTACCGAAGATAACACCGCCACCAGTAGCAGCACCGATGAATTTATCGTATGCAGAGTCTTCTACTGCAGCAAAATCTAATTCTGCTTCACGAATCCATTGTGCAAACTCACGTGTAGTGATACAGATATCTGTATCTGGGCCTAAGTCTTCGCCAGTGTAACGAGACGCATTGTTTTGCTCAGGACGACGAATTTCCGTTTTTTTAGCAGTACAAGGAGCGACAGACACGGATACAATTTTCTTAGGATCAATGTTCATATTTTTTGCAAAATATGTTTTTACCATAGCAGATTCCATAGCAATACAACTACGAGCGGAAGAAATATGGGATACGTATTCTGGGAAGAATGTTTCACAGAATTTTACCCATGCTGGACAACAGCTAGTGAATTGTGGCAATGGACCTGTGCCATGTAATTTACGTTCTAATAGTTCATTTGCTTCTTCCATGATGGTTAAGTCCGCACCAAAGTTAGTATCTACTACATAGTCAGCACCTAACGCACGAAGAGCACCTACCATTTTGCCTTCTTGGTATGTACCAGGCTCAAATCCAAATTCTTCACCGATAGATACACGAACAGCTGGCGCTGTTTGGATAACCACAATTTTCTCTGGATCTGCAATGGCTTCTTTTACTTTATCTAATTCTGTACGTTCGTACATTGCACCAAATGGGCAAATTACCGCACATTGACCACATTGGATACAAATAGGATTATCTCCTGTTGCTTCCAAATCATAGTAATCAAGTACGCTCATAGTGTCAGCACATGCTTTACGACATAGAGTACAGTTCTTACATTTTTCTAAATCATGAATAATCGCCACATTATCCTCAGCAATAGGGGCACGGCGATCAAGATGTTGGAATCGACTTTCGAAACTCATTATTATGCACCTCACATAGTGTAAACAATACTAGTTATGTATTCATTAACTTTCCGTCATATTATAACAAATATTCAGACTTGTGAAAATAAATAAATATGCCATTTATTTTCCTATTCTTTTAAGTTCTAGTAAAATTTTACGCATCCACTTAGAATATACATTTATGCCATTTTTATGTTACTTTTGTCACACATGTAGATTTTTATTATATATTTTTCATATTATATCTTTCAAAATCCATATACCCAAAAAACTACTAGGATTTTGACCACAATAGCAGAAAACAGGAGAGTTTCCCCTCCTGTTTCTATGTTATTTCAGTTCAAATAACGGAACATTTTTAGCTTGTTCTCCCAAGGCTGTTTGTGTGAAAGTAGTAATGAACTGTTGTACTGCTAAGGTCGGTGTCAAACGACCTTCTACAACGGCGTCTTCAATACCGCCTCGACACGCCACAATCTCTGGAGCTCGATAGAACAAGTTTTGCAAATGTTCTTCCACCATGGAGTATACCCACGATAAGGTTTGATCACGGCGACGTGCTTGTAGCACTCCATTACCTTTACATTGCTCCATGAATTTTTCAATAACACCTTGCCACAATTCCATAATACCGTCTCCTGTATAGGCAGAGCACGTGTACGCATGAGTTGTCCACTGTTCCGTGGCATCACGAATAAACCATAAAATACGTTCATATTCTTGGCGAGTGACTTTGGCACGTTGCAAGTTATCCCCATCGGCTTTATTGACAACGATGGCATCGGCTAATTCCATAACGCCTTTTTTCATACCTTGCAATTCATCACCGGCACCAGTCAACACCACCAGCAAGAAGAAGTCTACCATGGAACGTACCGTCGTTTCACTTTGACCTACCCCTACGGTTTCTACTAGGATTGTATCATACCCAGCTGCCTCACATAATAGCAAGGTTTCTCTACTTTTACGAGTTAAACCGCCCAGTGTCCCCCCTGATGGAGATGGACGAATGAATGCATTCGGCTCTCGTGATAATTGTTCCATCCGCGTTTTATCCCCTAGGATAGAGCCCCCCGTCACTGTACTCGATGGATCCACAGCAAGAACCGCTACTTTATGACCGTTTTGACACAGTTTTGTGCCTAGCGCTTCAATTAAGGTCGATTTACCAGCCCCAGGCACCCCTGTAATCCCTACGCGGGTGGATTTGCCTGTGTATGGTAACAAACGTTGGATAACTTGTTGTGCCATTTCAAAATGTGCTGCTGCGTTACTTTCAATTAATGTGATGGCACGGGATAAAATCATACGATTACCTGCCAGTACGCCTTCCACATAGTCATCGACGGTCAATTTTTTCCGTTTGACCACCTTAGGGGCTACCGGTTTTTGCGGTGCATTCGTATGTTCATCCATACCATCATGACCACCATCTACGCCACGCATGACACGGCATGCAAATTTATCATCTTTCTCCTCAGGAACCCAAGAAGGCTTATAGGTATCATCACTCATAAGACACCCTCCTTTCACCGATTCGAATATGACAAACACGCAATCAGTAGCCAGCTACAAAGTAGCACGAGGCACTGACTACGTGTCATGTCTTACTTATATGCGAGTATAGAATCGTCTAATTAGATCATTCTTCCTCTTCTAAGCGTTCTTCTAATAATTCGAGAACTTTTTTAGCACATACTGGAATGATTGTACCAGGTCCAAAGATTGCTGCGGCACCATGCTCATAGAGATAATCGTAATCTTGAGCTGGAATAACGCCACCGATAACTACCATAATATCTTCACGGCCTAATTTTTTAAGTTCTTCACATAATTGAGGCATCAATGTTTTATGACCTGCTGCTAAGGAACTCATACCTACGATATGTACGTCATTATCTACGGCATCTTTCGCTGCTTCTTCTGGAGTTTGGAATAAAGGTCCGATATCTACGTCATAGCCCATATCTGCGAAGGCTGTAGAAATTACCTTAGCTCCGCGGTCATGACCATCTTGACCCATTTTCGCTACGAAAATACGAGGACGGCGACCATGTTTTTCTTCAAATTTTTCAGTCATGCTACGTACTTCTGTGATCACATCGTCATCGCTGAATTCGCTGCTGTATACACCAGAAATAGAGCGAATAATCGCTTTATGACGGCCACATACTTTTTCTACTGCATCAGAGATTTCACCTTTAGAGGCACGAGCACGAGCTGCTTCTACGGCTAATTCAAGCAAGTTTCCTTCTCCTGTTTCCATCGCTTTTGTAATGGCATCCAAACAGCTGCGTACTTTATCGTTATCACGATTAGCACGCAATGTTTTCAATCGTTCGATCTGTGCTAAACGTACAGCTGTATTATCAACTTCTAAGATATCTAGTGGATCTTCTTTATCGAGACGCAAGTAGTTAACACCGACAATTTTTTCACTGCCAGAGTCAATGTGCGCTTGGCGACGAGCTGCCGCTTCTTCGATACGCATTTTTGGAAGACCTGTATCAATCGCTTTAGACATACCACCCAAAGCTTCAACTTCTTGAATATGAGCCCAAGCTTTACGGATCAATTGATTTGTCAAGAATTCTACATAGTAAGAACCGCCCCATGGGTCGATAACTTTACATACGTTAGTTTCATCTTGGATATACAATTGCGTATTACGAGCAATACGAGCCGAGAAGTCTGTAGGCAATGCAATCGCTTCGTCAAGAGCGTTTGTATGCAAGGATTGCGTATGACCCAAGGCTGCTGCCATCGCTTCGATACAAGTACGAGTGATGTTATTGAATGGATCTTGTTCTGTTAAAGACCAACCAGATGTTTGGGAGTGAGTACGCAATGCCATAGATTTAACATTTTTCGGACCAAAGGATTTAACAATTTTAGCCCATAACATACGGCCTGCACGCATTTTAGCGATTTCCATGAAGTAGTTTTTACCCATCGCCCAAAAGAAGGATAAGCGTGGTGCAAATTGGTCAACTGTAAGGCCCGCTGCCACACCTGTACGCAAGTATTCCAAACCATCGGCCAATGTGTAACCTAATTCGATATCTGCTGTAGCACCTGCTTCTTGCATGTGGTAACCAGAGATAGAAATACTATTGAATTTAGGCATGTATTTAGATGTATAAGCGAAGATATCACCGATGATACGCATAGAAGCTGCTGGTGGATAAATGTAAGTATTACGCACCATGAACTCTTTCAAAATATCATTTTGAATCGTACCTGCCATAACGGATTTATCTACACCTTGTTCTTCACCGGCTAAGATATAGAAGGCCATAACTGGTAATACGGCGCCATTCATTGTCATAGATACAGACATTTGATCCAATGGAATACCAGAGAACAAGATTTCCATATCCAAGATAGAGTCTACCGCAACGCCGGCTTTACCAACGTCACCGACTACACGAGGGTGGTCAGAGTCGTAACCACGGTGAGTAGCCAAGTCGAAGGCGATAGACAAACCTTTTTGACCTGCCGCTAAGTTACGACGATAAAAGGCATTGGATTCTTCCGCTGTGGAGAAACCTGCATACTGACGTACTGTCCAAGGACGTTGTACATACATTGTGCCATATGGTCCACGAAGATACGGAGGAATACCCGCTACATATTGTAAATGGTTACATTGATCATAAATGGAGGCATCATACACAGGACCCACATCGATTTGTTCCATAGTACGAATGAAGTTGTCATCATAGGACTTGCCAGTTTCAGCTTGTAATTGCTCTTTCCATGCATCGAAATCAGATGCTTTTGGGCTAGCAGCTGTAAAAGGAATATTTCTAAAATCCGGAATCATCTACATCATTCCTTTCTCGCGTTGCATTGCTAATAATGTTTGATAGCAATTGGAGCGTACACTAATATAATCATCCATGCCTGCTGCATCGCAAAGTTCTTTCAACTCTGGAGATGGAGCCCCTGCCAAGAATACTTTCATAGCTGGGCGAGCGGCTTTGATTGCTTTTGTCACTGCTGGTGCCAATTCTGGGTATGTATCGTCAGTGGAACATACGATTGTCACATCTGCATTCGATGCTAAGGCAGCTGCTACTGCTTCGTCTACAGTTGGGAATCCATCATTTGTAAGCACATCAAATTCAGCTACTTGCATGAAAGAAGTAACAAAATCGGCTCTCGCTTTATGTTGAGGAATTGGACCCATGTTAGCCAAGAAGATTTTAACATTATCCCCATTATGTGTTTCTTTGAAGTTTTCAGTGCGCATACGCAATTCTTCGTATTGTTCTGTCCAACGATGAGATAGAATTGCTTTCACAGTGATACCTTCACTACCATCTGCTAAGGCTTCAAAAACTTGTCCAAAGCTAGCGCCCGCTACTAATGCAGTATACGCAGCACTTACCAAAGAACCAATTTCACTGAAGTCGGATTCTTGTAATTTTTTTAGAGCTAATTCAGCTGCATCAGTTGTACCCACATTAGCTAATGCTGCTACACGAACTTGGCGTAAGCCCTCAAAATCTACCACTGGCACTTCTAGTAATTCTTCCGTCATATTTGGATACATGTTACTACCAACGGCACGATCTTTACGGGTTGCCAAGTTTTTAAAGCGGCTTTGTAAAATAGCATCCACGGCTTCTTGCGTTTCACCAGATACTAATGTTTCTAAGATGCCACCTTTACCTTCTAATTCTTGGAACAATGCCCAAGATTTTTCAGTCAATTCTTGTGTCAATGGTTCTAAGTACCAGCTACCGCCGGCAGGGTCAACTGGTTGAATAAAGTTGAACTCTTGTTGCTCCATGATTTGAATATTACGGGCAATACGGCGAGAGAATTCATCACTTGGACGAATGCAGCCATCAAGAGGTCGTACAAACATACCATCCATACCACCTACTACTGCGGAGAAGGATTGAGAACCAGCACGTAATAAGTTTACATATGGATCAAATACAGTTTGTGTAAAGTGAGATGTACTTACGAACAAGTTAATTTTCTTCGCTTCTTCATTACCACCACAATGTTCAATAATTTGAGCCCATACCATTTTTATAGCACGTAGTTTAGCTATTTCCATGAAGAAATTAGCTCCTACACTGACATGGAAACGAATTTGTTTTGCAAATGTATTCACATCGATACCACGGCGTTCCATCTCACGTAAATATGTCACAGCCGTAGACATAGCAAAACCCAATTCTTGTACGTCATTGCCACCGCCATTATGGTATACATCTGTATCTACCAAAACTGTGCGCAATTGTGGTGCATGTGCAGATGCCCAAGCAATGGTATGTGCCATATCATCGAAATATTCGTCCATAGGGCGTGATAAATGACCATCTTGTGCCAAAGTACCAATTGGATCTGCCCCAATCATACCGGACAAGGATTTTACATCCACCCCTTGAGATTCGCAAAGCGCATGTAATGCAGCCGCCCAGCATACGCTACTAGCACCTGTACGAATATCTAATTCTTTTGTAGTTAAGTCCATGCCTTTTAATAAAGCTTCCACTTCTTCTACAGTAGACAAAGACACCCCTGCGTCAGCCACATCTTTAGCTTCAGCTTTCGTAGCATCTTGTCCTTTCCGTGTAGCACTATCCAGTGTGAAACTGATAGCTGTGCTACCTTTATCTAATTCAAATTGTAACATGTCATGCATGTCAGCAATTGTTTTTCCGTCACAACGTTGTGCAATTGTCCAAGGTGTATGGATATATCCACTAGCTTTCGCCCCCCGTAAATTGCTATCACGACCAGGATATGTCAAGTTTTGAGTCAATCCCTCTTGGTCGCTCAACCAATACATTGGTTGTAAAGTAATTCCTTCGTATGTTTTTGTATACATACTTTTTTGGAAATCTTTCCCTTTCAAGATACCTTCTACCGTCGTTTTCCACTCCTCGTAGGTAGGGATAGAAAACTCATCAAACGATACATCTGGTAGCTCAAACTGTTCTTCGTGAACTTGTGGTTCATGATGCTTGTCTTGTCCCATAGTCTAGCTTCCTTTCTCTGACCACATAGGCATACGTTCCCTTACTCAAACCACTTTTCTAGTGAGATTTGCCTCATCATAGAGATTCTAATAGCTTATGTAATCGTTGCAGCTCTCATAAAATAAAATAAACAATTAGAAACTGGGTATACCCTACCCATCCCTATAACTCATCACCCTACCTAGTCTCTTACTGAAAGATATAACTATCATTCATAAAAGAAAAACCGTTTTCGATTGAAAACGGTAGGTTATGATTTAGCGTATGCACTTAGCGCAAAACCATCTCTACCCGTCTCTCGCGGATCTAACGACATGCTTCTTACGGCAGTTCTTCTGACTCAGGATCTTCGCTACGCTTCGCCTTCCCAGTTTCCCAGTGACGTTACATGAAGTTTCGCTCCCCTTTACAGCGGCGGGACCGTGTTGGCTTTTCACCAAACTTCCCTATTAAGCCTTGCGGCACCAGTAAGGCGAATATAAAGTTATACCTTGATTATAAACCGTTTTCTGAAAGAATAGAACGGTCTTTATAAACTATAACAATATTTCACATTGACATAATTTTCAGTTATCATAAGATACCTATAATGCATTTTATAGTCTTACTAACGCACTAGTTAGCATCTATTTCATAATAGACCACCTATTCATTACCAACAGTTATTTAATGTATAATCTATATTTATTCTCAATAAACTCGTTACATTCTAACATATGTACATCTCTCTATATCCCTAAGTCTCTCTACACACTGTCTACTAACTCGCCTCTCTTTCGTCATCTTACAGTCCTTCACTCTTCTAGCATCTGCCATCACTCACTCATTCTTCAAAGTGATTACCCATCCTATACAATAGCACCTACTAGACATGCAAAAACAGAGGTACGCCTACAATAGCATACCTCTGTTTTATCGCTTATATTCTATTACAAAAGCTTATTTCTTTTTCCATTCCATGACTTCAAAACCATAGTTACGAATATGTTCTTTCAATAGTTTTAAATATTTTTTCGCAATGGGACTTGGCTCTAGCATATGTGGCATTAAGTACCCCATAGTCATCGTATCTTCTACATCTAGAGGAATGGCGATGATCTTATCATCATTTAATTCACGGCTCAAAATACCAGAACTAATGGTATATCCATTCAAACCAACCATTAAATTGAAAATAGTAGCACGGTCAGATACTTTAATAGTCATTTTTCTGTCCAAAGTACTTAAAATTTCCTCTGAAAAATAGAAGGAATTATCTTCTCCCTGATCATAGCATAAGTAAGGGAAATCCTCTAGTTCTTCCAAGGTAATTTTATCTTGGTTTGCCAAGGGATGTTCTCGGCACAGAAATACATGCGGTTCCGCTTCAAATAATGGGTAGAATGTCAATTTATACTCTTTAAATAACTTTTCCATCACTTGACGATTAAAACTATTCAAATACAAAATACCCAATTCGCTTTTAAAAGTAGCTAAATCTTCAAAAATATTTTGTGTTTCTGTTTCCCGCAAACCAAATTGATATTCATCAGTATCTACACTTTTTATAAGCTCTACGAAAGCATGCACCACAAAGGCATAATGCTGAGCCGAAATAAAGAAATGTTCTTTTCGTTTGGTATTCGATTTATATCGCTCTTCTAATAATTGAATTTGATCTAGTACTTGTCGAGCATAAATCATAAATTCGCGTCCATCATGGGTTAAGGTTACCCCTGACTTAGTACGCAACAATAGTTGAACACCCATTTCGTGTTCTAGTTCTTTTACCGCATTGGATAAGCTAGGTTGGGATAAATATAATTCCTTAGCCGCTTCATTAATAGATCCTTTTTCTGCAATTTTTTCTAAATATTGTAATTGTTGTATTCTCATCTGTTTTGGCCTTTTCTATATCTATCATGAAGTACACCCTTTTGTCATTACTTTCATAGGAATGAAAAACCTAACGAGTAAGCTACAAATACTTACACGTTAGGTACTTCATGTTGTTAACGATTCCATTATTCACCCTCAGGGGGTAATAGTCTTGTACAACTATAATACATAAAAGACCACTCATCGTCAACATTTAATTTCTATCAAATCCTTAGGAATTATAATCAATCCCTATCTTATGCATCTTTCACTCATTAATGGAAAATTAAAATACAAATCGTAGAGGTAATGAATGTAATCAATACTGGCACTGCAGTTCGTTTTACTAAATCAAAACTAGAAATATTTGCCACACCAGCTACTGCAATCATAACCGCACTAATTGGGCTCAACAAACGTCCAACAGAGGCCGCATTTTGCATACCTAGTAGCATGGTAATCGCATTACCACCTAATTCTTTAGCAAAATTTGGCACTAATGGTGAGAATGCAAACATAGATGCTACACCAGAGCCCATAACAATGCTCAATACTAAGATAATCACAGATACGATAACACCCACCATATCTGCTTGGATAGAGAAGGTTTTAATGAATGCTACAAACTCATTCACAATCCCTAAGGATGTCAAACCGAATGCAAAGGTTTCCCCTGCTACAATCAATGTTACCGTATTGGTAAATTGGTCCCCCATACCTTTAAAGAAAGTTTGAATAGACGCAGCTACCTTTCGGAAATCACGTAAGCGAATCAATTCAAATATCATGGCGATAAATAAGCTTAGGAACATAGCCAAGTTAACATTCATCTTAATGCCTGCAATACCATATTTACTAAATCCTAACATAAATACAAGTGGCAAGAATGGCAATATTAAATACGCAAGAGGTCCTACTGCTACTTCTTCTTGTGGTTCTGTATGTACAACTTCGGAAGGAACATGACCAGATTTTTTATCCATGTATTGTTGCCATATGTAATGCGCAATAGCTGTCACAATACCACAGATAATGTATACTTTCAATTGATAGCCTACGAAGTATTCTTCTACTCCTAAGCCCACTGTTTTAGACACTAATAAGCTTGTGGCAGAGGCTGGTCCAATGTCCAACAAATGGCCAGTAGCTACCGCTGCCGCTGCCCCTACCGGGCTTACGCCTAAACGCACCAAAATAGGGAAGATGGTCACCATCATCAACATAGCTAGACCAGATGCGCTTGGGATTACCAAGGACATGAACATATTTAATAAGAATGTTAAAGATAATACTAAATAAGGAGCTTTCATCGCTTGCAAAGGTTTTATTGCAGTTGTAACCAAGCGAGAGCTAGCACCAATATGATCCATGTATTTAGCAAAGCCAGTACATGTCATAATCATGAGACCCAACCCTGCTGCATCCTTTGCAGTAGTATTATTAATCCACTCAAAAGCATCAAAGAACATCATGCCTGTTCCTTTTTTCGCATCTACAAACTCCGTTGTATAGCCAAGGAAATACGCCCCTAGCATCATGATTAAACCGCCTAACAACAATACTGTTTGTGCTTTAAACTTTTTAATCACCAATGTACCTGCGCCTAAAATTACGATAGCGCACAACAATAAATTCATAACTACTTCTCCTTTACCTATGAAGATAGGCTAATTAATAATTTGCTTTCGACTGTTGAAAGTCTTCTTGAATCTGAGCCAATAAGCCCGGTGTGGTGAGAATTTCCTCTACTGTAAGAGCAATCCCCTTGGCTCCGTACATAATAGCATCCTCTGCTAATTGAGTTTTCCCATTATCTAGCCATTCTTGAGAATGACTAGTCACTCCTCTACCTACAAATTTAACCCGTAAACAAGCTCCTGGTACGCGGAACGTAACACTGGAAAAGTCAGTAGAACCAGTTACCTTTCTCGGTTCTGAAATATCTGGAGCGCCTACGATTTCCGCATTCTTTAAGAGTAAATCATTTAAACTTTGTACATTGACCTTGTTATCATAGGCTTTTACTTCGTCCCATTCCATAGTAGCTCCCACTTGCAAAGCTGCCCCTTGAGCCACTTGTTTCACGCGCTCCACCACTTCATCTAAGCGAATACGACTAGAGGAACGAATATACCACTGTGTACACGCATAATCTGGTACGATATTCGCTGCCTTACCACCATCTGTAATAATCCCATGCATACGTACTTCTGTAGGCACATGTTCTCGAAGATATTCCATGCCATTAAAGAATAACAACACTGCATCCAAAGCACTGATGCCTTTTTCTGGAGCAATCGCTGCATGAGCCGATTTGCCATGGAATTTAATATTCACCAAGTTAAGCGCCAAGGACTTGCCATCTACCGTGGTAGAATCACTACCGTGCATCATGAAAGCTACATCTAAATCGTCAAAAACTCCTTCTTTTGCCATCACCAATTTGCCAGATGCTGTTTCCTCTGCTGGTGTCCCATACACCACCAAGGTAGCTGGCACTTGCAAGGTACGACGTAAACCAATAGCTGCTGCACAGATGGAAGGCCCTTGCAGATTATGCCCACAAGCATGACCCAAACCTTCTAAGGCATCATATTCGCAGAGAAGTCCAATTTTCGGTCCTCCTCCTTGCACATGGTACACAGCACGAAATGCGGTTTGTAAACCACTCACTTCACGGTCTACAGTAAACCCTTCACTTTCCAGTAAATCTGTTAATTTACCATGGGCTAAAAACTCTTCATTCCCTAGTTCTGGATGGTCGAAGAAAAAATCATTTAATGTTTTCATGGATCCTCGCAAGGATTCAATTTCTTCTAGTAATTGACTCATCACTTTCTCCTTTCTTGCACAATAGACATGCACAACTCTATGACTACAGGAATTACATTCCCTCATTTTTCTCTTCTTCTGAAAGTCCTACTATAACTAACTTGCAATAGCAGTATTCCGAATACTTTTATTATATAGATTTCTACTGAAAGTTCCAATACATATAGCATACGATTCTCCTATTTTCTCTATGCTAATTTCATATGCATATCCCTAAATTCTAACTTTTATTACATTTTTATAGTTTTTACCTATAACAAACTATATATATTAAGAATTGGTCTATATAGAAAAAAATTGGTATCATAAGAACATGTTTTACAGATATGAAAGGAACCAGCCATGAGCGAAACTATACAACAAAAACGACCAACATTATCTTACGAAATATTCCCTCCTAACACGCAAGTAGGCGATGAAAAAATTATTACTGTATTAGATGAATTAAAAAGCCTAAAACCAGAGTTCATCTCTGTTACCTGCAGTAATAAACAACGCAATATTGAAGAAACAACCATAAAGTTATCCAACTATGTGCAAAATACATTGCATATCCCTACGAAAGCCCATTTACCAGCTATTTATTTATCTAAAGAGCAAGTGCGCTCCGTTATTGATCAATTAGATCAACTAGGTATCCATAAGCTACTGGCACTTCGTGGCGATATTTTAGAAGACCTACCACCAGTAGGAGACTTCAAATATGCTTCAGAACTCGTACATTTTGTAAAAGACTATGCTCCGCATTTTCAAATTTCTGGCGCTTGCTATCCAGAAGTACATCCAGACTCACCCAATCAATTACAGGACATTAAATTTCTAAAAGAAAAAGTAGATGCCGGCTGTGAACTATTAGTCACACAATTTTTCTTAGATAACAATGTATTCTACGATTTCCAAGAAAAATGCGCCTTAGCAGGCATTGATGTACCAATCTTAGCTGGAGTAATGCCTATCATCAACCGCAACCAAGCTTTGCGTCTATTAACAAGCAATGCTACCGCTATTCCACGCAAATTTAAAGCTATTTTAGACAAATATGAGCATGATCCAATCGCCCTTCGTGATGCTGGCCTTGCTTACGCCTTAAATCAAATCGTAGACCTTGTAACAGAAGGCGTATCTGGTATTCATTTATACACAATGAACCAATCTAATACAGCCTTGTATATCGAAAATGCAGCACGTTCTTTATTTAGCTCTCCCATATATGAAAACCAATAAATAAGAAACTCTATATAGCCTACAATACGTATAGTATACATACAAATTACAATAAAAATGCTCTACCTAGTGCCTCTCTCAAAGAGAACCTAAGTAGAGCATTCTTTTTATTCATCTTAATCTTATCATTGTAGTTACATTTATAGTTATATTGCTCAAAGGAGAGTGTAACAACATATCTCTAGTAAAAGGAGGTGTAACAAGATAGCCTCTAAATATAATGTCTTGGCACCCGTTCTGAGAAATTACAGAATATTTCATAAGGAATGGTCCCAACCAAATAAGCCAATTCAAGCGCTGTAATACTCTCTTGTCCTTGTTGTCCTAATAGCACAACAGCATCTCCTGGAGCTACGGTAATATGACTTGGTACTTTCACCATAAATTGGTCCATACAGATACGCCCTACTATAGGGCAGCGTGTACCATGGATAAGCACAGAGCCTTTATTAGACAACGCCCTAGGATATCCATCGGCATAACCCACAGGTATAGTAGCGATCGTTTCCTCAGCCATCGTTGTATAGGTACTTCCATAACCGATAGATGACCCTTTCGGTAAATGTTGTACATGTACTACCTTACTATATAAACTCAAAGCTGGTTTCAATCCCAATCGATTAGGCACATCCATAGAAGGCATAATGCCATATTGAATAATACCTGGTCGAGCATCGTTAAATAAACTATCTCTTACTGCTAACAATCCAGCACTATTGGCTAAAGAAAAGCGATAATCCTCAGTACGATTGGCGCGAATTAACTCCACCACATCTCGAAATTGTTGTACTTGTTGATTGGCATGGGTTTGATCCGCAGCATCCCCATTGGCTAGATGTGTAAAAAATCCATCTACTCGTAAATATTCATAAGACTCTACTGTTTCTAAAAATGCTAATACATCATCTGGCTTACTACCGATACGATGCATACCTGTATCTACAGCAATAGCGCACTCTACAATTGTTTCATGTCGACGAGCACATTCATTCAACGCTTCTAAATCTGTGGATTCACAAATAGCAGGTCTAGAATGCCCTTCTATCACTAAATCAAAGGATTGGGGCAGCGTCAGACCTAATAGATAAATAGGTACCGTTATACCTGCCTCACGCAAAGGAATCGCCTCTTCTGGAAAAGCTACGGCTAGCGACTCATACCCTTCCTCTACGGCAATACGTCCTACCATAACACTACCATGTCCATAAGCATTTGCTTTCACCACTGCAGTACTCGTGCACCATTCTGGTAAACAATCTTTAATTTTCCGTAAATTACTTCGTATTTGTGCTGTATCAATTTCTACATATGTAGGTCTCACACATTCACCTTCTTATTATTAGTATATAAAACCTAGTATTAACTTCTATTTATTAAACTATTATAATAGCTCCTAACTATTCTAAATGATTATTTGCATTACTAATGTACCATGCTATAAAAGTATATGCAATCCTTTTAGATTATTTCTTTTAATACCTTTCATAAAAAGGACTGACTACAAAATCTTACAAACAAGATTCTGCGTCAGTCCTTATCTATTACCTATTTAATTATGCATTATACCTAAGCAAAGTATGTTACATTATGGCATATTGAAAGGCCATACCATTGGAATCACGATAAGACTTACGATGAAGCAAACCAGGATTAATGGAGTACCTGCTTTCACATAGTCCATAAATTTGTAATTACCAGGTGTTAATACGATTGTATTAGGTGGTGTACCTACTGGTGTAGCGAATGCGCAAGATGCGGCAACGCCAATCGCCATAAGTACTGCATGAGGGCTTGCGCCCATCGCTTGAGCAATGGAGATACCAATTGGTGCTAACAATGCGCAAGATGCTGTATTGGACATAAATTGTGTTAATACGCAAGATAAGATAAATAATACAGCTGTTGCAAAGTAAGGACTTGGGTTATCACCCATGATACCTACTACTGCATTGGCAATCATTTTACCAGCCCCAGAATCATTCATCGCGGCTGCTACTGGCATCATGCCAGCAAATAGGAAAATAGTTACCCAATCTATCGATTGATATGCTTGTTTCTCTTTTAAGCAACCAGCTAATACGGCTAAAATAGCACCTACGATAGCGGCTACATGAAGAGGAACGTTAATACCAATGCTTTTCAATGGATCAGACAATGCCATGAATAATACAACACCTAATAAGATAATACCAGAGTACCACATTTTTTTAGGATCATTAGAAATTTCACTAGCATCTACTTCTTGTTCTACTTCAGCATCTGCATTACCATCATGTTTAGGTAAAAAAAGTTTACCAATTGTTACCATGTAGATCATAAATGCAACTGTTAAAGGAATACCAATCCATGCAAATTCAAAGAAACCGAATTGAGGTAGTTTAGCTTGGCCTAATGCACCATTGATGATGATGTTAGGAGGTGTACCTACTAAAGTGATGATACCACCAATCCCTGCTGCAAATGCCATAGGCATCAATTGACGGGACGCTGGGATTTTAGCAGATGCACAAATACCAATAACTACTGGCAATAACGCTGCTGCCGTACCTGTGTTAGAAAGCACAGATGACATACCTGCTGTTACAAGCATCAAAGCAATCATAAGACCATTTTCACTTTTACCTGCTTTATTAACAACGGAAATACCAATTTTTTGTGCTAAACCAGTATGGAATAATGCAGCACCAATAATAAACATACCTGCGAATAAAACTACTGTACTATCAGATAAACCACTAAATACTTGTTTCATTGGAATTACACCTAATAAACCAAGTGCCATAGCACCACCGATAGACGTAATTGCAAGTGGAATAATTTCTGTTACAAATAATAACGCCATTACACCAAGGACAATTAAGGTTTGTACAGCCGGATCCATAAGAATCAACTCCTCCCTAAGGGATACATTCCTTATTAGCCGCAAAGCGCTTTAAAAAAAAGCGTATATAATATAGGAAGATAGGCCAATAAGAAATAACATAATCGCCGCTACTCCATACCCTTCTGCTGTACAAGGGTATCCAAAATGTAGCCACTCTCCAAGTAGGCCACGGCGGAGAAAAAAGCTATATGTTTTTCGTTTTTGAAACCATTTAGATTTTCGCTCTTCACCTAATAGGAGTGCGGTGATGATAAAAATAAAAAGCGCAATACAAATACAAGCAAAAACCTTTCCTTCGTCTGATAATATCATAGGCGTCACCTCATACATAATAAAAGTGAAAAAAGTCTGAGTATTTCTAAAGCGCTTTAAGACAAACTATATAGTTCATCATAAAAGTATCTGTAATAGCCTAGGCAACCCTTTTAGGCGGATTGCCTAGACACTGTTACAAATTATTTCATCATAGCAAGCATTGTACCAGCTGCTACAGCTGTACCGATAACACCTGCTACATTTGGCCCCATCGCATGCATTAATAGGAAGTTCGAAGGGTTTGCCTGTGAACCCACTACTTGCGATACGCGGGCTGCCATTGGCACCGCAGATACACCAGCAGAACCGATCAATGGGTTTGTTTTACCACCGTCTGCCCAGCACATTAATTTACCGAAAATAACACCACCAGCGGTACCACCGATGAAGGCAACTAAACCTAATACGATAATTTTAATGGTTTCTAAATTTAAGAAACTGTCTGCTGTCATTGTAAGACCTGTACCAGTAGCTAAGAAGATTGTTACTGTGTTAATTAAAGCGTTTTCAGAAGTATCTGCCAAACGAGCTGTTACACCAGATTCACGGAATAAATTACCAAGCATCAACATGCCTAATAAAGAAGTGATCGGTGGTAACAACAAGGAAATGGAAATTGTCGCTACTACTGGGAAAACAACTTTTTCAAAACGAGTTACTTCACGCAATTGTTCCATTACGATTTCACGGTCTTTTTGAGTTGTAAATAACTTCATAACCGGAGGTTGAATCAATGGTACAAGAGACATATAGGAATATGCCGCTACTGCGATAGCACCTAATAACTCAGGAGCTAATTTTGAAGCTAAGTAAATGGATGTAGGACCGTCAGCACCACCGATGATACCGATAGCTGCTGCTTGTTTCGCAGTAAATCCAACCATCATCGCTCCACCAAGAGCCACGAATACGCCGATTTGAGCTGCTGCGCCTAATAATAATGTTTTAGGATTTGCAATGAGTGGACCGAAGTCAGTCATAGCACCTACCCCTAGGAAGATAAGAGGTGGGAAAATTTCGTATTTAATCCCTAATCCAATGAGGTTCATAACACCTTCATGGAAACCATTATTAGGAATATTAGCCAAAATACATCCAAATGCGATTGGACTCAACAATAGAGGTTCAAAGCCTTTCGCAAAAGCTAAATACAATAAGATAATTCCTACAAGGATCATGATACCATGACCCATTGTGAAACTAATAAAACCACTATCCACCCAAACAGAGTTGAGTGCAACAAGAAAAGCGTCCATATGGAGTTCCTCCTTAAGAAATAGAAGGGTTTAGTTTAAGCAGTATAAAGTTATGATTAGCCTAAAACAACTAAAGCGTCGCCAGTTGCTACAGTTTGGTTAGCTGCTACGCGAACTTCAGCTACTGTTGCATCATGTGGAGCATAGATTTCATTTTGCATTTTCATAGCTTCTAAAATGCAAAGAAGATCGCCTTTTTTAACTGCTTGACCAGCTGTAACTGCTACGGATAAGATTTTACCTGGCATTGGGCATTTTACTGTTTCTGCGCCTGCTGGAACTGGAGCTGCTGCCGCTGCTGGAGCTGCTGCTGGAGCTGCTTTAGGAGCTGGAGCTGCTGCTTTAGGAGCTGCTGCTACTGGAGCTGCACCGCCAACTTCATTAACTTCTACTTCATAAACTGTACCGTTTACTGTAACATTGAACTTTTTCATTATAACTTCCTCCTGAATTACCTATTTGTAATGAAACTTTTTCATAAGCTTAGATTAGCTTATAGGGCCTGTAAACGACTAGCTAGTCGCCAAGAATTAGACACTACTGGGCGAATGGATGCAATTTGATTTTGCGAATAGCCCATAGCAACGATAGCACTGACAATAGCTGCTACAACTTCTGTTTCTTTGTTTGCAGCTTGTGCGTTGGTAGTCTTATTCATTAAGTTCTCCTCCAAACTATCTGGTTACATTCCTACCTAGCAGTCTACCGTCCAATTTCCAACCTGTGCTCACAATCGGTCTTACGGAAGCAATTTGTGATTTGGAATATCCCATCGCACATACTGCTGCCACAATGGCTGCAACCACTTCATCATGTTTTGTTGTGGTACTTGCCACACTAGGAGCTGTGGCTGATGGTACCTCTGCTACCTCAGCCTTAGTTGACTTTTTTTTTGTAGGATCTACTAGATAAATAATATGCATAAGCACGCCTAACAAAATTAGAACGGCGAATACAATTGTCATATTGATGGCCATAATTAGCCACGGATTATCTGTCATACTTTCACCTCATTAATAGAGAACCATGATAGTAGAATCATGCAAGAAGCAAAGTGTGTAGTATGCCTCTAGGAAATAGTTTATAGAGGGATATTACCGTGTTTTTTCGGAGCACGGGTTTCGCGTTTACTTGCCAACATTGCTAATGCATTGATGATAGCAGGTCGAGTATGTTTAGGTTCAATTACCACGTCAACGAATCCACGTTCAGCAGCTTTGTATGGAGTTGCAAACTCTTCTACGTATTTAGCTGTTTTTTCATCTTTATCTTCATCGCGTTTGAAAATGATGTTCGCTGCACCAGCAGGTCCCATTACAGCAATTTCAGATGTAGGCCATGCATACACTTGGTCTGCACCCAAATCTTGGGAACACATTGCAAGGTAAGATCCACCATATGCTTTACGAGTGATAACAGTAATTTTAGGTACTGTTGCTTCAGAGTAAGCATATAACATTTTCGCACCGTGACGAATGATGCCGCCCCATTCTTGGTTTGTGCCCGGTAGGAAGCCCGGTACGTCAACGAAGTTTACAACAGGGATATTGAAAGCATCGCAGAAACGGATAAAGCGGGAAGATTTGTCGGATGCATTGATATCTAAGCAACCTGCCATTACGCGTGGTTGGTTAGCAATGATACCTACGCTTTGTCCAGCAAAACGTGCGAAACAGGTAATAATATTTTGTGCGTAGTGTGGTTGTACTTCATAGTATTCACCATTATCTACTGTTGCACGAATCACATCAAACATGTCGTAAGGCATATTTGGATTATCTGGAAGTAAAGTATTTAAACCTTCATCTTCACGAGCTGGGTCATCACCAGTATCAACTAATGGAGTATCTTCCATATTGTTGCTTGGTAAGAAGCTCAACAAGTAACGAATTTGTGCTAAGCAATCATCTTCGTTTTCTGTTGCAAAGTGAGCTACACCAGATACACTGTTATGAGCCATTGCACCACCAAGGTCTTCTGCTGTTACTTCTTCTGCTGTTACAGATTTGATAACTGCTGGACCAGTGATGAACATTTGAGATGTATGTTTAACCATGTAAATGAAGTCAGTTAATGCTGGAGAGTATACCGCACCACCTGCACATGGTCCCATGATAACGGAAATTTGTGGGATAACGCCAGAAGCGTTTGTGTTTTCAAAGAAGATTTTACCGTAGCCAGCTAATGCGTCTACTGCTTCTTGAATACGAGCTCCACCGGAGTCATTGATGCCGATAATAGGAGCACCCATTTTCATTGCCATACGTTGTGCTTTAACGATTTTAGCAGCATGCATTTCCCCAAGGGAGCCACCTTCTACTGTAAAGTCTTGAGCAAAAGCAAATACCAAACGTCCATCGATAGTACCGTAACCAGTCACTACGCCTTCACCTGGTAATTCTTTTTTCTCTTGACCGAAGTTCACACAACGATGTTTAACGAATTGATCTAATTCAACAAAGCTGTTTTCGTCGAATAATTTTTCAATACGTTCACGAGCTGTATATTTACCGCTCGCATGTTGTTTTTCTACGCGTTTTTCACCGCCACCTTGTTTAACAGTGGACAGCTTTTTGTGCAATAATTCAATTTTTTCCTGAACCGTTGCCATTTTACACCTCCATAGAATAATTACGGATATAGTTTATTATTTCATACGTTGGCAAAGTTCTAATAAAACACCGCCAGTAGCTTTTGGATGAAGGAATGCAATTGCAGATCCACCAGCACCATAGCGAGGTTCTTCGTCGATTAATTGAACACCTTTTGCTTTTAAGTCAGCAATCGCTGCTTTGATGTCATCAACGCGAAGCGCTACGTGTTGGATACCATTACGGCCACCATTTTTTTCGATGAAACGACCGATAGGGCCATCTGGAGTTGTAGATTCTAAGAACTCAAGTTCAGCATCACCGCAAGGGAAGAAGCTTACTTTTACTTTTTGCTCTTCAACTACTTCATCTTCTGGTAGATGTTCCATACCAAGTGCGTTTTTATAAAACTCTTTTGTTGCTGCCAAGTCAGATACACCGATACCGATGTGGTCTACTTGTAATACTTTGAATGCCATAATAACTCTCCTTTCAAATGAGCTGCAACTCGAAAGTGATTTTTGTCATCTTTCGATTACTTATATGATACCACGATATTAGATTTTTATCATTCTTTTTATTATCTTTTTAAGGACTTTTCTAATACCGCGTTAACAACACTATAAGGGTCATTAGTTCTATTATTAACAGCTGCTACATCTTGTTTGAAAGCGTCACTTTCAACCACATGTTCATGAACATAACGCATAATTTGCTCATTGATCATCGCTACAAGTTCATCATGCGTACGTTCTGCACGGCGAGCTGCTAATTCTCCACTATCTTCAAGATATTCAAAGTGTTCATCTAGTGCTTCCACTAATTCATCAACACCTTCATCTTTACTAGCGATAGTTCTCTTAATTGGTGGTCTCCAATCAAGTTCACGAGAATCTAAGTCTAGCATCATTTCAATTTCAACATTAAGCTTATCACAGCCATCGCGATCTGCTTTATTGATAGCGAATACGTCGCCAATCTCTAAAATACCCGCTTTGATTGCTTGGATATCATCACCTAAACCTGGTACCAATACAACCAATGTAGTATCTGCATTTTTAACGATATCTACTTCGGATTGTCCAACACCTACGGTTTCGATGATAACAAGATCCATACCAAATGCATCCATTAATTTAACAACATCTGCTGTTTTTTTAGATAATCCACCTAGGCTACCACGTGTACCCATACTACGGATAAATACATTTTCATTTAATGTCAAATCATTCATCCGAATACGGTCACCTAAAATAGCGCCGCCTGAGAATGGACTGGTCGGGTCAACAGCAACGATGCCGATTCTCTTACCTTGTTCTAGATAATGCTTAACCACTTTATCTGTCAATGTACTTTTACCAGCTCCTGGAGCACCTGTGATACCCAAGATACGAGCCTTACCAGTACGTGGATAGATAGATTTCATAATGTCGATCGCATTATCGTATTCATTTTCTACAGCCGTTATGGACCGAGCCAATGCAAGACGAGAACCTTCTAATAGTTCTTTGATTAAATCCATATTGTCACCGTCCCAATTATATATACGTCTAGGCTCGAACATACATGCCCGAGCCTAGCTCAAGTATATTATTTTACGTTAGCTTTGATGAATTCAATTACATCAGCTGTTGGAGTGCCTGGTGTGAATACTGCGGATACGCCAGCTTCTTTTAAGCCAGGAATATCAGCGTCAGGAATAACGCCACCACCAACTACTAATACATCGCCCATGCCTTTTTCTTTAAGCATTTCAACGATTTTAGGGAACAATGTGTTGTGCGCGCCAGAAAGAAGAGATAACGCAACTACGTTAACGTCCTCAGAAAGAGCAGCTTCAACGATTTGTTCTGGTGTTTGACGAAGACCTGTGTAGATAACTTCGAAACCAGCATCGCGAAGTGCGCGTGCTACTACTTTTGCACCACGGTCATGACCATCAAGACCTGGTTTTGCTACGATTACTCTGATACGTTTTTCTGCCATGATGTTATACCTCCAAATAGGTTCGATTAATTATAGTGTGGAATGAGCTTGGTATTCACCGAATACGCCGCGCAATACGTTACAAATTTCACCTAATGTAGCATATGTTTTAACGGCAGCCAAGATTAATGGCATCAAGTTTACAGATTCATCTTCTGCACCAGCTTTTAATGCTGCTAATGCTGCATCAACTGCTGCTTGATCACGGTCTGCACGAACTTGTTGTGTTTTCTTGGATTGGTTGATACCTACAGAAGCATCGATGCGAAGAAGACCTTCAACTGGTTTTTCCTCAACTTGGAATTTGTTAACACCTACGATTGTACGAAGGCCAGATTCCACTTCCATTTGCCATTTATAAGCAGACTCTTGGATTTCTTTTTGGATGTAACCTTTTTCGATAGCTTCAACAGCGCCACCCATTTCATCGATTTTTTGGATGTATGCTTTAGCTTCTTCATAGATAGCATTAGTCATAGCTTCTACATAGTAAGAACCACCCAATGGGTCAACTACGTCAGCTAAACCGGATTCGTAAGCAACGATTTGTTGAGTACGAAGAGCGATTTGTACAGATGCTTCAGTTGGAAGAGCTAATGCTTCGTCACGAGAGTTAGTATGTAAGGATTGAGTACCACCCATTACAGCAGCTGCAGTTTGAAGAGCAACACGAACGATGTTGTTGTCAACTTGTTGTGCAGTCAACATAGAACCAGCTGTTTGAGTATGTACACGTAACATCATAGATTTAGGTTTTTTAGCACCAAAACGTTCTTTCAAGATATGTGCCCATAGACGACGGGATGCACGGAATTTCGCAACTTCTTCTAATACGTTGTTGTGTGCGTTCCAGAAGAAGGATAAACGACCTGCAAAATCGTCAACTTCCAAGCCAGCTTTAAGAGCTGCTTCGATGTATGCAATACCATCAGCAATTGTGAAAGCGATTTCTTGCGCAGCAGTGGAACCAGCTTCACGAATATGGTAACCGGAGATGGAGATAGTATTCCATTTTGGCACATATTGAGAGCAATATTCGAAAATATTAGTGATTAAACGCATGGATGGTTTTGGAGGGAAGATGTAAGTTCCGCGAGCTGCGTATTCTTTCAAAATATCATTTTGAATTGTACCGCGAAGTTCAGTGGAAGGTACACCTTGTTTTTCAGCAACTGCAATGTACATAGCAAGAAGTACAGATGCAGGAGCGTTGATTGTCATAGAAGTGGAAACTTTACCTAAGTCGATACCTTGGAACAAGATTTCCATATCTTTTAAGGAGTCAATCGCAACACCTACTTTACCAACTTCGCCTTCAGCCATAGCGTCGTCAGAGTCATAACCGATTTGTGTTGGTAAGTCGAATGCGCAAGAAAGACCTGTTGCACCGGACTCGATTAAGTAACGATAACGTTTGTTGGACTCTTCAGCAGTTGCGAAACCAGCATACATACGCATTGTCCAGAAACGGCCACGGTACATAGTAGGTTGCACACCACGAGTGTAAGGATAGAATCCTGGGAATCCAAGATCACGTTCATAATCAAAACCTTCTAAATCAAGCGGTGTGTATACCGGTTGTTCTGGTAAGTTTTGACGAGCAGGTACTTTCTCACAGTTTTTAGCGTACGCTGCATCATATTCAGCAAGTTTGGCTTTTAAGTTGTCATTAGCCATGTTCATCATCCTCCTATAAAATTAACCTTGTTTTTTCATGCTTCCTGTTTCAGTGAAGCGTTTATGCCAAGAAAGAGCTTCATCTAATAAGATAGGTGTATGGGCGCCATTTGTCTTTTCAATAGCTCTTTCGAGGTAGTTAAGTAATTCTTGTTTGTAGTCTGGGTGAGCACAGTTTTCAATGATTTTGTATGCTCTTTCAATTGGAGCCAAACCACGAACATCGGCAATACCTTGTTCTGTACAGAATACTTGTACATCATGTTCTGTATGGTCAATGTGAGATACAAAAGGAACGATGGAGCTAATATCTCCGCCTTTTGCTACAGAGTTCGTACAGAAAATGGAGATATAACCATTTCGAGTGAAGTCCCCGGAACCACCGATACCATTCATCATTTTGCTACCCATGATATGAGTAGAGTTTACATTACCGAAGATATCGAATTCAATCGCTGTATTCATAGTGATAACACCAAGTCTACGAGCTAAGCCAGGGTTATTGGAAATCTCTTGTGGACGCAAGAGAATATGTTTGCTGTATTTTTCAATATTGTCATAGAAGCGTTTCAATCCATCTGGGGATGGGGATAATGCTGTACCAGAGCAATCTGTTACTTTACCTGCATCGATTAAGTCCAACATACCATCTTGGATAACTTCTGTGAAAATGGATAAGTTTGTGAAAGGACCTTCCGCCAAGCCAGACACAACAGCATTTGCTACGGAACCTACGCCAGATTGTAATGGCAATAAGTTTTCAGGTAAGCGACCTGCTTTTACCTCTTCTAAGAAGAAGTTAATCAAATGTTGACTCATCGCTTTTGCATCATCATCGATTGGTGCTAGTGGACGAGTTGTGTCAGGTACATCACATGGAACGATAGCTACGATTTTCGCAGGATCACATGGGATGTAATCTGTTCCGATACGATCGCCAGCCGCTTTGATTGGGAATGGCTCACGGTATGGAGGATCTTGTGGTTCATAGATATCGTGCATACCTACCAAAGACATTGGTTGAGATACGTTCACTTCTACGATAACTTTTTTAGCTTGGCTAACAAATGTTGGAGAGTTACCAACGGATGTACTAGGAACGATACCACCATCTTCACGGATGCAAACCGCTTCAATGATAGCTACGTCAGTGTCACCGAAGAAACCATACCGGATTTGTTGAGCCATTTGGCTAAGGTGCATATCAATATAACGAATTTTTTGGCTATTTAAAGCTTTACGAGTATCGTTATTTGTTTGATATGGGAAACGACGACGAATACCGTTTACACGAGTTAATGCTCCGTCTGCTTCATCACCAACTGATGCACCAGTCCAAAGATCAATTTGGAAAGGATCTGATTCCATACGTTTTGCTAGAGCCAATGGCACTGCTTTAGGGTAACCAGATGGTGTAAAACCACTGATACCTACATGATCTCCTGGATTAATCAATTTAGCTGCTTCTTCTGCTGTAGTAATTTTTGCTTGCAACGCTGCGCCTTGCACGCGATCTAAAATGTCGATCATACTACCATCTCCTTTAGTTTGAATGACTTATTCAGCTATCTAACAATCACACTATACATTCAATTCTTTTATTTCTATTATGAAAGAAATTTCTTACTTACAAAACTGTTATAGAAATATAAGATTAAATATCTACTCAAAGTGTGACATTTGTTAATTCTCATAAATACTACTCATTTTTCTTATTATTGTCAACCATATATGCAAATATATGCATAATAGGCATACAGAACAGATAAATCCAATGCGAGTATAACTTTTTGTTATACCCTTTATCTACCTATATCTATAAATGTTGGTGTAGTACAACTTTTTTCGATATTTCAACTCTTACGCATACACTCTATTTATGTTTATGCATTTCTACGTGTTATATTATTCATAACTAACAGTTATTTGCTTTTATTCTTTTTTGTTATTTCCCAAGTTATAGTTTTTTTACTTTACTGTGTTGGTCCACTCAAAGCTATATAATTGATGATTCCTTTAACTTCAAAACAACAGTATCATTTTTCATATTTCTTAATTCAATATTCATACTCTTCTATAACAATTGATGTATGCAAATATTGTTATAGACAATATACAATCTAAACACAATGATTACCACATATAAAAAGTATAGAGATTGTCATAAGACCTTCTCTATACTTTTTAAGTTTTATATTATTTTTTATTTCGTATGACACTCATAGAAAAGCCTAATAGTTGCCACAAGACCATACTTACTTGCTGGCTATATAAAGCATGATCAAAGAGACCGCTTACCAAAACAACTACGGTAATCAAGGTCATACTATAGCGATATGGAATGGCAAGGTGCTTTTGTTTTTGTATATTTCTACTATGCCCCAACAAAATTGCTAACAACAAGCACAAGGAAATCGGTCCCGTTTCTGCAGCCACTTGCAAATATAAATTATGGGCATGATAGATTATGACCGTTGGATCTTGGATAAAATAATTATAGTCTGGATAGGTCATCCAAAATGCATCCCAACCAATACCAAAGATAGGAAAATCTTCTATCATGTACATAGTGCTATCCCATAATGCCCACCGGAGCATGACCGATGTATCTTGCCCACTAAAGAGCGACCATAATCGACTGGATACTTCCCCATGGTAAAAGAATAACACTAACGGCACTACTAGAAGAGCATATAATAATCTTCGCTCTACACAAATACCTGCCACAAATACAACAATAGCCAAACTAAGCCACATACCTCTCGAATAGGTAAGAACAAGGCATAATAGCATAAATACGACAGCTAATGCCATGTAAGTAAAGCGTTTCCAATCTTTAGCTTTCAATACCTGCATCGTTCCTAATCCACCAACGGATAGTACAAACAATAAATACTCACCCAATAAATTAGGGTTCTGTAACGTCCCATACATGCGCCGCATGAGTCCTGGAAAATGAACATTATCCACCCATTCATGAATATGTTCTGGAGTCATATAAAAATACTGATATCCCGCACCTAAGCACACGAGAACTCCAGTAATACAAAATAAGGACAAAAACGCTTTCTGCCGTAATTCATTATCCATATAATATGTCATCAACCAATAGATACTTCCATACATACCTATATGGTAGAACCAGCTCATAGCCGACCATTGTATATTCATGGAATTAACAATAGAAAATCCCGTCCAAAGAATAAACCCCAGAACTGCCCATTGTAGCCAATGTAAGGCTCCAGAAAATCGTTGTCTATCAAATAGCAATGCCAGTATCCCCGCCACAAGGACAAGAATATTGCCACCTATGGGTAATAAAGGAATGCACACGGTGGCTCCATAGAGGAGGTAGACTATCCATTGGTCCACAGATAGTCTACGTAGGGCATCCATTAGTGCCCCATTTCTTGGGCGAGCCATTGTTGCACGTCCCCAAGAATGTATAAGGATCCCACCACAGCGATGATATCGCCTTCCTTAGTTATTTTCATAGCATGGTCTAAGCCCTCTTGGATTGTCTCCATAGGATCTGCTTGGACGGGCATTTGTTTGGCCAACTGTTGCGGCGCAATGCCTCGTGGTGTTGGTGCTGGCACCGTAATAACACGGTCTTTTTGTCCCACTAAATAACTAACCATAGTCGATACATCTTTATCTTCCAAAATTGATAAAACCACAGTTTTCGCTTTTTCTGGATACAGTTCATTGAAAGTCATAGAAAAGGCTTCTGCTCCGCTCGCATTATGAGCCCCATCTAAAATGATTGTCCTACCATGGACTTTGAAGGTTTCAAACCGTCCTGGCCAAGTAGCACGAGCTAAGCCTTCACGGTACGTTTCTTCGCTCACTGCTGGTTCTTTGTCTTTCAGGATTTGCAATACCCTTGCTGCACACGCTAAATTCAGGGCTTGATGGATACCATGCATTGAAGTAAAGAGCATGTCTTTATGTCCTTCTTTATCTTTTACAGTAATCATTTGTCCCATCGCCATCGCACTGCGACTATCGATGGTAAAGTCCTCATTGAACACATGGTAGGTCACGCCTAGAGAACGAGCCGTTTCCTTGATCACATCTAGAGCGCTCCCTTGAGCTGCTGTTACAAGAGGTACTCCTTGTTTGATGATACCTGCTTTATGGCGGGCAATCTCCTCTACGGTATCTCCACAGTACGCTTGATGGTCAATGGTCACATTTGTAATTACTGCCACTTCTGGAGTGATGACATTCGTAGAGTCTAGTAATCCACCTAAGCCTACTTCGATAACGGCATAGTCCACACCTTGTTCTTGGAAGAATAGGAATGCTGCTGCCGTCAAGATTTCAAATTGAGTAGGTGCTTCCACACCGCGATCCATGATGGTTTTCACAGCATGGCTTACACGTTCAATCAAATCAGCAAAGGCCTCTTCTGTAATACAGGCTGTGTTCACACGCATGCGCTCCGTATAGGATTGCAGATGCGGGGACGTAAATGTCCCCACTCGAAGCCCGCTCATATACAAGCCATAGGTAATATAGGTAGATACAGATCCTTTCCCATTCGTTCCTGTGACATGGATCGTTTTATATGTATGTTGTGGATTTCCTAGCTCTTCTAATAGCGCTGTAATCCGTTCTAATCCTGGATGAATCCCAAAGGAGGCTACCTCTTCTAGGTAGGCAATCGCTTCCGTATAATTCATGATGGATCTCCTTATGCTAATGTTTTTAAGAACTCTTCACGTTCGTTCAAAGCTTGTTGTTTTTGTTTATATTCTTCTAATTTTTCTTTTTCTTTTGCTACTACCGCTTCAGGAGCTTTTGCTAAGAATCCTTGGTTGTTCAATTTACCTTCTAAACGAGCGATTTCTTTCAATACTGTGGCTTGTTCTTTGGCGATACGTTCTTTTTCTTTGTCAGCATCGATTAAATCTTTCAGCAACAAGTACACTTCTAACCCGTTCACCACTGTTACTGTAGCGTTTTCTGGTTTAGGCGCATCTGGTGAAAGTACCGTTACTTTTTCAGCCCAACCTAAGGTATGGAAGTAATCACCATGGGTTTCTAAGATGCCTTTCAACTCTTCTGTAGCAGGTACTAAGATAACTTCAGAACGTTTGCCCATTGGTACATTCATTTCTGCACGCATGTTGCGGATGCCTTTGATGCCGTCCATCATTACATTCATATGAGCTGCTGCAGAGCTGAAACCTTCCATGGATAATGTACTTGGCCATGGAGCAACCATGATGCTCTCCCCTTCATGAGGCAAGTGTTGCCAAATGTGTTCTGTAACGAATGGCATGAATGGATGTAACAATTCCATCATATGACGAAGGATGGATACCAATAGGTATTGAGCTGTTTGACGGTCACGGCCACCTTCTTTGTTGTATAAACGAGGTTTCGCTAATTCAATGTACCAGTCGCAGTACGTATTCCAAATGAAATCGTATACAGCGCTCGCTGCTTCCCCTAATTCAAATTTATCAAGGTTATTCGTAATGTTTGTGACTGTTTTATTGTATTCTTCTAGAATCCATTTATCTGCCAATGTGTAATCTTCTGCGCTTGGTACGAAGCTTTCATCAAAACCTTCTAAGTTCATCAACACAAATTTAGAGGCATTCCAAATTTTATTGGCGAAATTACGATTTGCTTCCACACGTTCCATGTAAAAACGCATATCGTTCCCCGGTGTATTGCCTGTTACCAAGGTAAATCGCAACGCATCGGCACCGTATTCTTCGATCACTTCTAATGGATTGATACCATTGCCCAAGGATTTACTCATTTTGCGACCTTGGCTATCACGTACTAGGCCATGAATGAATACGTGTTTAAAAGGAATTTCTTCTTTAAATTCTAAGCCCATAAAAATCATACGAGCTACCCAGAAGAAGATAATGTCATACCCTGTTACCATGACGCTAGTTGGATACCAATGTTTCACTTCCTCTGTATTGTCAGGCCAACCCATTGTGGCAAATGGCCATAAAGCGGAGCTGAACCATGTATCTAGTACGTCTGGATCTTGTTCTACTTTGCCGTGGCAATGTGGACATTCTGTCAATGTTTCTGTCGTTACAATCGTTTCCCCACAATCTTGGCAGTACCACGCTGGGATACGATGTCCCCACCACAATTGACGAGAAATACACCAATCACGAATAGACTCTAACCAGTTGGTATATGTTTTAGTAAAACGTTCTGGTACAAATTCAATAGATTTATCACGTACCACTTCTAAGGCAGGTTTTGCCAATGGCTCCATAGATACAAACCACTGTTTCGACACCATAGGTTCTACTGTCGTGTTACAACGAGAACAATGACCTACACTATGCCCATGTTCTTCCACTTTTTCTAATAAACCTTGAGCCTCTAATTCTGCCACTACTTGTTTACGCGCTAATTCACGAGGCATGTTCACAAAGTGACCTGCTCCTGCATTCATGGTACCATCTGGGTTCATCACCACGATACTTTCTAAGTTATGGCGTTGTCCCATTTCAAAGTCATTAGGGTCATGAGCTGGAGTGATTTTTACGCAACCAGTACCGAAAGATTGATCTACGTATTCATCGGCAATGATTGGGATATGACGGTTCACAAATGGAAGCAATAATTCTTTGCCTACTAAATGGGCATAGCGCTCATCGTTAGGGTTCACCGCTACGGCTACGTCACCAAACATCGTTTCAGGGCGTGTGGTAGCTACTGTTAAAAATACATCTTCTTCCCCGATCACAGGATATTTAATATGCCATAAATGACCATTTTCATCTTCGTGTTCTACTTCGATATCAGATAAAGCTGTCAAACAATTAGGGCACCAGTTAGTGATGCGTTCACCACGATAGATTAACCCTTTTTCATACAATGCTACGAAAACTTTTAATACTGCTTCATGATAGCCTTCATCCAAGGTAAAACGCTCTCTCGTCCAGTCACAAGAAGCACCTAAACTACGGATTTGTTTTACGATGGTGCTACCGTACTCTTGTTTCCACTCCCATACACGTTTCAAGAACTCTTCACGACCTAAATCATGACGAGATTTTCCCTCTGTTTTCATGATATTTTCTTCTACTTTTACTTGCGTTGCAATCCCTGCATGGTCTGTACCAGGCATCCACAACACGTTGTAGCCTTGCATACGTTTCGTACGAATCAAAATATCTTGCAAGGTGTTATCAAGGGCATGACCCATGTGCAATTGACCTGTTACATTTGGTGGCGGTAACACAATGCTGAAAGGCTCTTTATTTGTGTCCACTTCCTCATGAAAGTACCCTTTCTCTTCCCAATATGTATACCATTGTTGTTCAATCTCTTTTGGATTGTAAGTTGTGAGATTTTTATATTCCTTCATATGTCCTCCTAGTTCAAATATATCTTTACATTCCTACACTTCAATTAGCATATTTCTATGGTAAACTTGTAAAGTCGCAAAAATAATAGATATTCTTTAGTATATACAAAAAGACCCCCTCGTCCTATAGGACGAAAGGGTCTATACTTCCGCGGTACCACCTAGATTATTGCCGTAGCAATCACTCATTATCGTTAACGCTGATCAGCGGGCACACTTACTCTAGTTCACCATGCCAACTCCGAGGCTACCCTCTTTCTATTACATGCATTGTTCCACCAACCCAATGCTCTCTGTGATGCGTTCAAAAGATTTTTCCTCTTCTTAGTCATTATCTATATAATATTAGTATACGTGAAAGTATGTAATGACGTCAATATGACAAACTATAAACCCTCTATATTTTCTAGAGATAGTACAGGTTCCCCTTAATAACAATCCCAGGGTTCTTTTTAGACATCTTTAAAGCCTCTATAGTTGTACTCATATAGGTAACATGTCCTTTGCATACATGAAAAGTAATAAGTACACTCTTACTTTGCAAAAGACACATTCATTTCATCTAAAGACTTCGTCAAGCTCGGAACATAAACTTTCAAAAATAAATTCACCTCTGGTAAATTCATATCCTGCAAACGTTTATAAATACTGTCATAGGCTGCATTAAATTCATCATTACCAGCAGCTTTTTCTGTGACGCATTTCATAAATGCTGACATCGTATCTGCTGCTTTAATTAAGACTACATATTCATCAGAGCTACCTAATAAAGCTTCCTCATAGCACGGTTGAACCTCTTCTGGTAATGTGTGCCACAAAGTTTCATTTGCCAACTGTTCTACTTCCCCATAGAGGGCACGCAACTTAGGATTAAAATATTTTACCGGTGTCGGCATATCTCCTGTAAAAACTTCACTCACATCGTGATACATAGCCAATACCGCTAATCGGTTCACATCCACAGCCCCATCAAAATAGGTATTCCGTAACACGCCTAATTGGTGCGCAATCATAGCTGTTTCCAAACTATGGCCTTGTAAGTTTTCTACTTCTGTATTGCGCATTAAGCTCCAGCGTTGAATATATTTCATACGCTGCAATAGCGCAAAAAAATAACTCTCTTCCATGATAGACTCCTCCTCAATGATTATATAATCTATTATACTATCCTAGTTCTTTTTATGGTACTATAACTATATAAAATAACATGTTACTTACTAGGAGGATATATGCCCAATTACAATCAATACAAGGTTCCTACTACACTACGTAGTGGTGGCTACGTGGATATCCATAGTTCAGCCATTACCGTGACCTATGATATGCCCTATTATGCCATCAGCACGAGCCCTTTCAACGGTGGCCTGCACCATGTCATGGCAGTACGCAATCAGCAATTAACTTTTTTCGTCAATAATGAAAGTGAATTACCTGGTGGTTCTACCTCTGACTATTTAGCAAAAGAGTGCGTTCAATTAGACTTACCCATCCATTTCTGTACCGCTTTACTAACCACTGCCTCTATGAATCGACATGCCTATGTCTGTCAGTCAGAGGACTCCATTATCATAGAAGTCATAGCTACAGCGGGGGTTGAAAAAACAGCTCATCGAGCTGGTGATGGGTATACCTACTATGAAAAAGATGGAGTTTTTCACGCTGGAGGCACCATCAATCTCTTAGTCTTTACTAATTGTGCACTTACTGATGGAGCACTTACAAAATCACTTCTCACAATTACCGAAGCCAAAACGGTGGCACTTCAATCTATAGGAATCACTAGCGTTCTATCTAATCAGCCTGCCACTGGTACATCCACAGATGGCGTCATCATGACCATCGATCCAAATGGAGAGCTCCTGACAGATACAGGAACCTTCTCCCAATTTGGTGACACCTTAGCTAAAGCCGTGCGAAGTGCTATAGAAAAAGCATTAGAAAACACAGCTACCTTGGATCTATAAATATACGGGCTTTTTGCTACCATTTCGTTAACCTAGACCTCTATAGAATACATAGCAGAACAAGAGATGCCTTAATAGAGTGCAAATAAGTTCTCTAAATCTTCTCGACTTCGTTCTTGTTGTAAAGCCAACATCAAAAGTATTCTAGCTTTCACAGGTGACAAGGAATCGCTAACGATAAAGCCTTCTTTTACATCTGATGAATTACTGGACACAATACCATTTCCAATGCGAGATGACCGTACTTTGGGAATGGTAATTTTTTTGAGCGTATCTCGTACAGCCTGTGGCAATGTACCATGCCCAAAACCACCCACAATTAACCCTTGTGATCGACTTGCTACCATAGTTAGTATTTCTGTATCCATACCTCCATAGAGATTCACAATTCCCACTTGTGGCAATTCCACTTCCTCACGCAAAATAAATTCGCTGTCACTTGTATGCTTACGACACGGAGTATAGTAAAAATAAGCCTTTCCATTTTGTATGCACCCCATATGACCTAATTGGGCATTTCCAAAGGTAGCCACATCGGTGGTATGTAACTTTGCTACCTCTCTACCGCTATCAATGTATCCATTCATCACCACAAGAACACCTTGGTGAATAGCACTTTCACTGCGCGCCACTTGCACTGCTTGCAGCAAATTCACCGGACCATCAGCACTAAGTGCTGTTGCAGGACGCATGGAACCAGTCATCACAACCGGTTTCTTCGTATGTACCGTCAATTGCAAGAAATACGCAGTTTCTTCCATCGTATCTGTGCCGTGGGTAATAACAATACCACCTATATCATCTCGCTCAGCCACTTCATTCACAAGTAGTGCTAACCGTACCCACCGATAAGGGCTCATTTCAGAACTATCTATGTTAGAGAATTGCACACTTTCAAAAGGACCATACTCATTCAAAGCAGGCACAGCCTGTATCAAATCATACACGCCTATGGATCCCGCTCTATATTCCGTTAATGCACTAGACCCATTTCCTGTACCTGCAATGGTACCTCCTGTGCCTATAATCATAATCTTTGTATCCTTCATGTGATAACCTCCTTTGAAATCACTATTCTTATTATAGCATTCCTTGGCACACCATTGACATAGACTTTCATCATAAAAGAATCATTTATTCTTATATTGACCCCTTACGGCTAATAGAGTATAGTTATTTTATTGAATATTTCATCCATCCTAAGAAAGGGTTTATTATGACACATACTAACTATACAACTAATGTATTACACTGGTTCCGTGAAATCAGTCAAATCCCTCGTGAATCTGGTAATGAGCAGGGTATTAGCGATTTTCTAATGCAATTTGCCAAAGATAGAGGTTTAGAAGCAGAACAAGACGAAGAATTAAATGTAATCATTCGTGCTAATGCAACTGCTGGCTATGAAAATCATCCATCTATCATTTTACAAGGTCATATCGATATGGTGGCAGAAAAATCTGACACATCCACTCACGATTTTTCCAAGGACCCCATCGAGCTGATTGAAGAAGGTGAATGGTTGCACGCCAACGAAACTACTCTAGGTGCCGATAATGGCATCGCTGTGGCGATGGCACTGGCCGTGCTAGATGATCCAACCATCCCGCATGGACCTTTAGAATGCCTATTTACCACTAATGAAGAAACAGGTATGAATGGTGCCATGGCTGTGAAAGGTGACCGCCTACACGGACAATATTTGCTCAATATCGATACAGAACAAGAACATGAATTCATTGTAGCCTGTGCTGGGGGCTGTCGTTTGGACCTTACCTTGCCAACGAACGCTGTACCAACACCAGCTGGATTAACTGCTTTGAAAGTCTCCGTAGATGGACTCCATGGTGGTCACTCCGGCATTGAAATTGGTGAACAACTTGGTAATGCTGTGACAATCCTAGCTCGCTTATTAGTGGAAGCACAACAAGAATCCCCTATTTCTTTAAGCCATTTTACAGGTGGTTCTAAACATAACGCGATTCCTCGCTTTGCAGAGGCAACTATTCTTTGCCAACCTTCTGATGCAGATGCATTACAAGCTCATATTCAAGGCAACGCTGAGATCATTCGTCACGAATTATCTCCACAAGATCCAAATCTACAAGTGAAAGTCACTCCTTGTGACACACCTGCTACGATCTATAGTGATGCACAAGCACACACCTTCTTGCAATTCTTATACTTAGCACCTCATGGTGTATTTGGTATGAGTAAAAAGTTAGAGGGCTTAGTAGATACCAGCAACAATATCGCTATCGTCGAAGATAATGACACACAATTAGATATTCTTATCTCCGTACGTAGCTTGACTATGAGTCAACTAGCTTACCTACGTGACCGCATCATGACATTGGCAAAAGCACATGGCTTCACGGCTTCCGAGCAAGGTCGTTACCCAGCTTGGGAATACGAACGTGGTAGCCGTTTAGAAGAACAAGCGATTGCTCTATACAAAGAGGTAATCGGTGTAGAACCTCATGTAACAGCCGTACATGCAGGCCTTGAATGTGGCTTATTAAAAGCACAATTGCCGAATACACAAATGATTAGCTTTGGTCCTACTATCTTAGGTGCTCATACTCCAAAAGAACGGTTACACTTGCCAGCAGTAGATACAGTATCTAAATTCTTATTAACCTTATTAGAAAAATTACAATAACACCATACACAAGGGGGGATCGCTACGCGATTCCCCCCGTTGTATACACATCATTATGAATGTCCTGTCCTTTGTATATTCTCTAGCACAACAAAAGAGCTGTACTTACATGTCACATAGACATGCTAGTACAGCTCTTTTTAATAGGAAAAGCTACATCTACCATCTAGGCAGACATACATCCATCTACTTATTACACAGGAATCCAAGACGTCCCAAATCATCTAAAACACCATCTACAACGGTACGACCAGCTATTTCTACCACTTTTCCAGATGATTCTGTTTCATTTACTTTTAACTTTTCATCTGCCAGTATATAGAGTTCTTCTAATGTTTTTGGTGTTTCTAACTCTTTCATCATCAGCACATGTCCAGAGTTAAATCCAGTGATGCTGTCGTTGTATAAGTCGGAGATATTAATGAACTTATCACCGCCTCTATCCACAACAGTTTGTACATAATTAGCCATCTCTTTTGGCACTGTGGACATACCTTCTTGGAATGTAGTAATTTCTTTTTTCTCCGTCACAGGTACAATGAATCCACATAACAAGAAACGAATGAGCATACTGTATAATTCTATTTCATTGTATTCTGCACCATTCTGCAATCGTTCCAGTTCTGCTTTACAAGCTGCGACATTAAAGAATTCTCCTTTTCGGCATTGATTTACAATGGCTTGCTCTATAGCATTGTCAGTATCCTTCAACTCTTTACCTTTATTAACCATACCAAAATACAAAGAATCTATAGTTTCAATTAAAAACTCTTCATTATGACGTAGTAAATGAGCTTGCGACTCATGGCATAATAGGGAACGACGGAATTGTGTGTCATAATAAAAATCTAGAATTTGTTCCTTTGTATTCCAATCTCCACCTGACATAGTATTAATTAATTTCCTACGCTCTTGTTTCATCCAAGTAATCGCCGACAATTGGAAATCTGTATCTGCTACATATACCATGTTATAGTTTTTAGCTCTCTTAATGAAATCACTCACATATACCGGATCATTGATAGGTTCTAAATATTCATGAGCAATATAATAGGTTTTATGATCCAATGCCGAATCAAAGCTATTTGTTTTCCACTCCAAGGTAGGAACAAGATCTTTAGACTCTTTAATAAGCTCATTCATATGATGTACAAAGGAAATTCCTTTTTCTGTACGTTCTAATAAATCCATACCTTGATCATTTTGTGTGGCAAATATCATCATTTCACGAACTTGATTCAATCGATGCCAACCTGGGTATACGTTATAAGAAATGTAGGCTACTCCACGTTTGGACAAGTTTACATTACAGATTTCTAAAATTTTATCTTTTACCACATCTGGCACCCAAGACCAAATCCCATGAACGATAATATAATCAAAGGTTCCAAAGTCTTTGTCAATTTTTAGAATATCTTGTTCTACTAATTTTACATTTTTTAGCTTCATAGCGTTGATGATTTCGTTACCAATTTCAATTTGAGATTCGCTAAGATCAACCCCTACAAAAGTAGCCCCTTGGTGATACACAGCCTGCCCAATGATATTCCCACCCATAGAACAACCTAGTTCTAACACGCGAGCCTCTTTAGCTGGAACTGGATTTAACCCCCACAATTTTGCCTTTGCTTCTAAACTATTAATGGAGGTAACCCCAAAAGATTTAGATGGATACACTAATTCATTATAGGAATTTTTTAAGTGTTCGATTACCTCTGTTTCTTCTTTTGTAATCGATGTGTTTTGGTTTAACTTCATTTATAATTCCTCTCTTATATTTTCTGCATAGAACAATCTAATCTATAAGGTCATAACATTTCTTATATTCAATGTGATCAATTTAATTATAGCAAAGTATCCTAATTTTTGCGAATATTCTATGGATTTAGTTTATGATACCTCGTATTCATTACCCATACTATGATGACTACCAATACAGGTACCAAGTATCCTATACATAATACTACTTAGCTATTAAAACTCTATCCATAGAAGCAAAAAAATACCTAACCCAAAACTTAGGTTAGGTATTCTTAATGCATCCAATGATATTCGATATCATAAGAATCTGTCACTAGGTATTATTCTGCAATTTGTACTGGCACAACAGTAGTCGCTTCCAATACATTGCCTACTCGTTTCGGTACCACAGTGTTATCTTGTGCACGGTACACCGGTTGGTTCACTTGTACAGGTACTACAGTCGTTGTTTGTTTGAACTCTGTATTGCCTGTACGTTTCGGTACTACTGTATCACTTTGCGCCGCTTGTGCAGATACTTTCATAGTCGATGTTGATCCTGTATGTTGTACGCGGTCTTGGGACCAAACGGCACCCATCACGCTAGATGTACTGATAATTGCCACTAATATTGCCATAATAAATCGTTTCATTGTATTCTCCTTGTATAACTTATATATCTTATTCCATTACTTAAACTATATCTATATCCTTCGATATACTTATATGGTAACATACGCCTAATGATACTACAAGGGAATTTACAAACCATAATCATTCTTTATTATAATAGATGTGTTGCAATTATGATATAGTTCCATATTATAATTCATCACTATGTAAAGTTATGTGCTTGCATATAAAGTGAGACTATCGTATTTAAAATAAAAACTATTAATGCCCTTCTTTAACTTGGAAGATCTCCCCAGTAACAGCATCGATTTTAATTTCTACTTCCCGTGTTAAGGTTTCCCCATCGATTTCATAATGAGCACGACCATGATCTGTATCGAACTTAACTTTTTCAATTCGATAGTCAGGGTATGCTGTTTTGAAGATTTCCATCGCTTTTTCTTGCGTAATTTGTACTTGTTGCTGCGTTGCTTGTGGCACTACAGCTCCAGTTTGTTGTACAGCATTATTTGTCGTTCCTGCTGGTGTCCCATTCACCACTGGCGCTACTTGGGCTGATCCTTTTACAGCTGGAATGGCACGTGTATACTGTTCACGATCGTGATACCAAAACCACCCCATTGCACAACCTGTCACGATTACGCCTACTAAAAAAGAAATAATGCTTCGTTTCATACTATGTCTCCTTACTCAAATTTCACATTCTTAATACTCACATAGAAATTGGCGACCGCCTATACTAGATTTGCATGGTACATTAGTATAATATGTCTGCATAATACATCTACATAGTATATCTACATATTTCTATATGGTTTATAGTAATATAGTATCATACCTCTATTTCTGTGGGCAAGGGGGTAAATCCAAACTTCATCAAACTTTTAAATTACTCCTCTTATACTATCCATCATTACAACATCTAGAAATCGCAAAACATTATGTCTCTATATTAGCATTCTATGATATCAGAGTTCTGATTGAACCCTCACAGTACATCATAGATTTTATAATGTCCTAACACTTGCAAGTAATTAGATAGTTCTCGCACTTCTGTTAAAGCTTGTTGTACTACTTCTTCACGGCCTTCCCCTTCTATATCAATGTAGAAAAAGTACTCCCACGGCGTGTGCATACATGGTCGTGACTTGATATTCACCATGTTCAGCTGATGATTTTCAAAGACTCGTAATACTTTCACCAGTGCCCCTGGCGTATTCGATGTTTGTACAATGATACTTAACTTATGGGCATCATGAATCACTACATCCTTGTGGGTAATAATGAAGAATCGTGTAAAGTTTTCCTTGAAGTTCGCAATGTCTGATGCCAATAATGTGAGTCCATATAGTTCTTTAGCAGATGCATTAGCAATGCATGCTTTCGTGATATCCTGTGTTTCGTTTACGTATTTTGCGCTCATGGCTGTATTGTTCATAGGTGCTAATTGCCATGAACTATGAGTTGCCAAAAATTGCGAACATTGCATGAGTGCTTGCTCGTGGGAGTACACTTCTTGAATCGTGTCAAGGCTGGCTCCCGGTATCCCCAGCAAACTATGGCTAATACGATGTCGCACTTCTCCTACGATGTGGATATTCTTATCTTTGATTAAATCCGTACTATCTCGCACTTCTCCGACAATGGAGTTTTCAATAGGCAATATAGCATAATCGATGCGCCCTTCGTGAACAGCCTGTACGAGCTCACGATGACTTTGACAGCGCTCAATCCGTTGTCCTTCCACGGATCCGCCCTTTTCTATATATTTTGAAAGTACATTCTGTAACACTTCATAGGCATAGGCCCCAGGTACGCCTGTATAGCCTAGCACAGAGTGTGCCAACTGTAGATCCGTAACTCGTTCATCTGGCATAGTAACTCCTCCTATATTCCGTTCCTAACATTGACATATGTACTCTATTATACACAAAAGTACATGAAACCTTAACCAGTATATATATTTCTTGTGAGATAGGTCTGTACAGACCTTCCTCTTTTCCCTAAAATTATACATAGCTACTTTTCTCTAATCCCCTCATAGCGCCCCTAGGCGATGTTAGTGGTATCTAGACAACAACATATGAAAAAAGAGCGGCATACTCCGAAGCAAACCTAATGATAGTATCAGTTTGTGGAGGAGTGTACCGCGATTTTTTATACCTTATATACTCTTACATCTTATCCTAAGTGCGCTATGACAGCATCAGTCATACCTTGAGTATTTACTTTTGTAAATCCTTCACGGTACATATCCCCTGTACGATAGCCCGCATCAAGAACGGCTGTCACTGCTTGTTCGATGGAATCTGCTACTTCTGGCAAGTCCAAGGAGTAACGACACATCATAGCAGCAGACAAAATCGTACCTAATGGATTGGCAATGCCTTGTCCTGCAATATCCGGTGCCGATCCATGGATTGGTTCATACAAGGAAGTACCTGTACCAATGGAAGCAGATGGCAATAAACCAAGAGATCCAGAGATAACAGCCCCTTCATCGCTCAAGATATCTCCAAATAAGTTCGTTGTCACTAACACATCAAATTGACCTGGGTTTGTTACCAATTGCATAGCTGTGTTATCTACATAGTAGTAATCCATGTTGATATCTGGATTCGCTTCTGCTTTTTCTTTCGCAATTTTTCTCCATAAACGAGAAGACGCCAATACATTAGCTTTATCTACGCTCACCACTTTGCCAGATCGTTTACGAGCTGTTTCCACAGCTACATCCATGATGCGTTCTACTTCATAACGAGCATAGGTCTCTTTGTCCCAAGCAAACTCTGTTGGGCCTTCTCCTTGTGCTTCTTCCCGTTCCCCAAAGTAGATGCCGCCTGTTAATTCACGAACGATGACAAAGTCAACGCTTTCTACCAATTCTGGTTTCAACGGAGAAAATTCACGCAATGCTGGATAGATTTTCACTGGGCGCAAGTTACAGAACAAGCCCAATGCTTTGCGTAAACCAAGGATGGCTTTTTCTGGACGGATGGACGGATCTACGTCATCCCATTTAGGGCCGCCTACAGCACCTAATAATACAGCATCTGCTGCTTGGCATGCATCGATGGTATCTTGTGGCAATGGTTCACCGAAGGCATCAATAGCCGCACCACCTGCTTTTTTCTCAATCCAGTTTGCTGTTACACCAGCTTTGGCAAAGGCTGCATCCACCACAGCGCGCGCCGAATTTGTTATCTCTTCCCCAATGCCGTCACCAGCAATTAGGACAATTTGTTTTTCACTCATAGTATTACTCCTGTCTTGTTTTTGCAAAATTCACCAGGCCACCTGCTTTGGCAATATTTTGCACAAATTGTGGTAGTGCCGTTCCCTGGTAGCTTTCACCAGTTGTCACATTATGGACAACACCTGTGGCCATTTCCACAGCGATTTCGTGACCTTCTTGAATGCGGTCCACAGCTTCGCCAATTTCGATCACTGGTAAACCGATGTTGATAGCATTGCGGAAAAAGATACGAGCAAAGCTATCTGCTACGATGCAAGAAATACCTTTTTCTTTAATCACTGCTGGTGCATGTTCACGAGAGGAACCACAACCAAAGTTTTTGCCAGCTACCATAATTTCACCAGCTTTCACATTCGGTGCAAAAGTCGTATCAATGTCTTCCATAGCATGTTCTGCTAATTCCGCCATATCCGCGATTGCCAAATAGCGTGCTGGGATGATTACGTCTGTATCTACATTGTCGCCGTAGCGCCAAATTGTTCCTTGAAAGTCTGCCATATTATACCTCCTCAGGGCTTGCTAAATACCCTGCTACTGCACTTGCTGCCGCCACATAGGGACTTGCCAAATATACTTCACTGTCCACGTGTCCCATACGACCACGGAAGTTACGGTTTGTCGTAGACACGGTACGTTCTCCCTCTGCCATGATACCCATGTAACCACCTAAGCAAGGACCACATGTTGGCGTACTTACAGCACAGCCTGCTTCGATGAAGATATCCATTAAGCCTGCTTTCACAGCTTGGTTATATACATCTTGGGACCCTGGGATTACGATGCAACGCACGAAGTCCGCTACCTTGCGACCTTTAAAAATTTCTGCGCACATTTCTAAATCTTCAAAGCGTCCATTCGTACAAGAACCGATGATAACTTGGTCGATTTGAATGCGGTCTTCTTTCACAATGTCTTTCATGTAATGTGTATTGGAAGGAAGATGTGGGTATGCTACCACTGGTGTTAATTCGTCCAATTGGATGGTCACTACTTGGCAATAGTCTGCATCTTCGTCTGCTGCAATCGGTTCGATAGGGCGTGTGATGCGACCTTGGATATACTCCTCTGTCACTGCATCGTATGGGAATACGCCACATTTACCGCCTGCTTCGATGGCCATGTTACAGATGGTCAAACGGTCTGCCATCGTCATGTACTGCACACCAGAACCATGGAACTCTAGAGCTTTATAACGAGCTCCATCCACACCGATTTTACCGATTAAGTCCAACACAATATCTTTACCGGAAATCCATTTGGCAGGTTTCCCTTCTAACACGACTTTGATCGTTTCTGGCACTTTGAACCAAGTTTTACCTTCTGCCATAGCAACCCCAGCATCTGTAGAACCAACGCCGGTAGCAAAAGCATTCAATGCACCGTACGTACAAGTGTGAGAGTCGGCGCCGATGATCATTTCCCCTGGTCCAATCAAACCTTGTTCTGGTAATAATACGTGCTCGATACCCATACGACCTACTTCAAAATAGTGCGTAATCTTATGTTGTCGCACAAAATCACGCATCACTTTGGCTTGTGTAGCGGATTTAATATCTTTATTCGGTGTAAAATGGTCCGGTACTAAGTAGATACGGTCTGCATCGAATACAGGCTTACCGATTTTTTCAAACTCTTTTTTCGCTGGCGGAAATGTAATATCGTTCATTAAGATGAAATCTAATTGACACTCGATCATTTGACCTGCTTTTACTTCTGCTAGCCCTGCGTGACGAGCCATATTTTTTTCTGTTATGGTCATACCCATGACATTAACCCTCCTGGTTTCCAAACTCTTGTTCTAATTCTTTTGCTAAATAAATGGCATTCACTGCGTTGATATAGGCGTTTACACTAGATTTTACGATATCTGTGCTCACCCCACGGCCTTGGAATCTGCGGCCATTGTAGTTAACTTTCACAACCGCCTCACCAAGGGCATCCTTACCCACTGTTACGGAACGGATTTGGAAATCTTCCAATACAAATGGTGTGTTCACTAACCGTTCGATAGCTCTGAAAGAAGCATCTACTGGACCATCACCAACAGCCGCGTCCATGCGTTCCCCACTCGGTGTTAATACACGAATGCTAGCAAGAACGTATCCATTTTGATCGGAATGGTAATCGTGTTGTACCACGTGGAATGCTTGTTCGTGATGCATCGTATCCATCACTAAAGCGTAAATATCTTCATCGTAGACTTGTTTTTTCTTATCTGCTAAGGCTTTGAATTGAACGAACAACTCATTAACTCGTTCTTCTTCTAACTGAAAGCCTAAATTCACTAGATGATCTTCAAAGGCATGACGACCAGAATGTTTGCCTAATACGATAGACGTTTTTTCCGCTCCTACACTAGCTGGTGTCATGATTTCATAGGTAGTTGGATTATTCAACATACCATGTTGATGAATACCAGACTCATGAGCGAAGGCATTCGCTCCGACGATAGCTTTATTAGGAGATACGGCAACTCCGCAAAGTTTGCTCACCAATTTACTAGTACGAGTAAATAGTGGTGTGTTGATGTGTACATCAAATGGATAGTAGTCATGACGTGTTTTAACGGCCATTACTACTTCTTCGATAGCCACATTACCAGCTCGTTCTCCTAAGCCATTCATAGTACATTCTACTTGACGAGCTCCAGCTTCGATAGCTGCCAACGTATTGGCATTCGCAAGACCTAAGTCATTGTGACAATGTACACTGATGATTGCTTTTTCGATACCTTTCGTATGCTCTTTAATGTAGCGAATACGATTTCCAAACTCTTCTGGAGTCGTATACCCTACTGTATCTGGCACATTCAAGATAGAAGCTCCACCTTCGATAGCCACTTCAAAGACACGGCATAAATAATCTAAATCTGTACGAGATGCATCTTCTGCGGAGAACTCGATTTCATCAAATTTACCTTTCGCAAACTCAAGGATATGTTTTACTATCGCTAGTACTTCTTCACGAGTTTTCTTTAATTTGTATTCTAGGTGAATATCGCTTGTAGCAATAAACACATGAAGACGACTGCGCTCTGCACTAGCTAGCGCCTCTGCTGCTCTTGTCACGTCATTTTCGTTGGATCGAGCAAGGGCTGCGATCGTACATCCACGTACCTCACTCGCAATCGTAGATACCGCCTCAAAGTCACCTTCCGATGCAGCTGGGAACCCCGCTTCGATAACATCTAATCCAAGGCGTACAAGAGACTGTGCAATTTCTACTTTTTCTGGTGTTTGAAGGGACACACCTGGTGTTTGTTCCCCATCGCGTAATGTAGTATCAAAAAAATAAATTCTGTTATCCATGATGATTCCTCTTTCTAAAATAAAAAATCGCCCCCAGAGATGACTATGCATCCCTAGGGGCGTTATATGTAGCGTATTGGTTTCATAAAGGTTTTTACATTTTACATACTATAGTTTTAGTAGTACTACATCACAGATTTTTCTCTATCTTGTGTAGCGGTTTGTTCACAACCAACCGCATATTCTACTGCTAGTAAGCTATGCTTACAACTATCAGAACATTCTAATAGAGTCTACTTATACTGTATGCCTTATACAGATCTCATCGTAAAATGTAAGAAACACTAATCAACCTATGATACAAAAAAGCCCCTCAATGTGCAACGCACATCAAGGGGCATTATCATTTCAATAACACGGTCCCACCCTAGTTGGTTCTCACAGTTATAACGGAACTACCGTCGATGACTACTTGATTTCACCATCGCTGCTCACAGGGGAGTTTCAATATAATCGTTCTACTACTTCGCACCAACCAGTAGCTCTCTGAAAGCAACTAACTATATCTTTATACCTGTTCATCGCATTTGCTTTATGTAACTGAAGACTATTCTATAGCATTTCGAGTCGCTTGTCAATAGACTAATGTGTTTTTTATTTAAGTGTGTACACAATACGAATAAATTCTGTTATATAGTACAAAAGGACTGCACCCAGAATCTATTGTATTCTCGTTACAGTCCTTTCTATATTACATACTCACTATGTCTTATTTTTTATTTTCGATGGCCGCTTTCACGAATCCTTTGAACAATGGATGTGCATTGTTTGGACGAGATTTCAATTCTGGGTGGAATTGTACGCCTACGAACCAAGGATGATCAGCTACTTCAACGCATTCTACTAGACGATTGTCAGGGGATGTACCAGAGATAATCAAACCTGCATCTGTCAATTGTTGACGATAGGCATTGTTGAATTCCCAACGATGACGATGACGTTCGTAAATCAAGTCTTCGCCGTATGCTTCATGTACTTTTGTACCAGGTACTGTTTTACATGGGTATACGCCAAGACGCATTGTACCGCCTTTTTCGTCCACATCTACTTGGTCGTCCATTAAGTCGATCACAGGGAACTGGCAACTTTCATCAAATTCTGTGGAAGTAGCGCCTTTCATATCTAAAACGGAACGAGCAAATTCCATCACAGATGTTTGCATGCCCAAGCAAATGCCAAGGAACGGCACTTTGTGCTCACGAGCATATTGGATGGTCGAAATTTTACCTTCTACACCACGGCAACCAAAACCGCCTGGTACTAAGATACCATCTACATCTTTATATACTTCGGCTAAATCAGTACCTTCAGCTTCTACCGCTTCAGAATCAACCCATTTAATGTTCACTTTTGTATCTTCTACGATACCTGCATGACCCAACGCTTCTGCTACAGAAATGTACGCATCATGTAATGCTACGTATTTACCAACAAGAGCGATGGTAATTTCTTGTTTAGGATGTAAGATTTTATGAACCATTTCTTTCCATTCTGTCATATCTGCAGGACGATCTTCTAGGTTCAATTTGCGTACAACAATGCTGTCTAATCCTTCATCTTGCATCATCAAAGGCACTTCATAGATCGTGCTGCAAGTGCGGTTTTCCACGATAGCATCTGGATCCACGTCACAGAATAATGCCAATTTATCTTTCATTTCACGGGAAATTTCTTTTTCCGTACGGCATACAATGATATCTGGTTGAATACCGATGCCACGAAGTTCTTTTACGCTGTGTTGTGTTGGTTTTGTTTTCAACTCACCAGCTGCACTAATATATGGTACCAATGTTACGTGGATATATAACACATCATCACGGTTCACTTCTTTTTTCACTTGGCGGATTGCCTCTAGGAACGGTAAGCTTTCAATATCACCTACAGTACCGCCGATTTCTGTAATTACCACATCAGCATTGTCTTCTTTACCTACACGGAACACAGCATTTTTGATTTCATTCGTAATGTGAGGGATAACTTGCACAGTAGAGCCAAGATATTCACCTTTACGTTCTTTATTGATCACAGACCAATACACTTTACCAGCTGTAATATTGGATGTTTTACCTAAGTTAATGTCGATGAAACGTTCATAGTGGCCTAAATCTAGGTCAGTTTCTGCACCGTCGTCAGTGACGAACACTTCACCATGTTGATAGGGACTCATTGTACCTGGGTCAATATTAATATATGGATCAAATTTTTGAATTGTCACCTTATATCCACGGTTTTTCAACAAACGTCCCAAGGATGCTGCAGTAATGCCTTTACCTAATGATGATACGACGCCACCTGTTACGAAAATATACTTTGTTGACATGATGCCTCCCTAATAAATTATGCGCTTCTGATTACATTTTTTCAGGAGCAGAAATACCTAAGATACCAAGACCATGTTGTAATACATGTGCTGTTGCCGTAATCAAGCCTAATCGAGCTTGTTGCAATTCTGGTTCAACGCCCATGATACGACCTTGTTTATAGAAGGAATGGAATAGACTTGCTACATCGTACAAGTATTTAGCGATACGATGTGGTGCTTTATTATTAGCAGATAGTTGAATTTCTTCTGGATAAGCCGCTAATTTTTTAATCAATTCCACTTCTTGTTCACTTTGCAATGCTGTGAAAGATGTATTTGCCCAGTCGCCATAGGCAATACCCGCTTCTTTTACTTGTCCAAAAATACTATGAATACGAGCATGTGCATACTGGATGTAGTACACTGGATTGTCGTTAGATTTAGAGGATGCCAAATTGATGTCGAAGTCCAATTGACTATCTAAGGAGCGCATCAAGAAGAAGTATCTTGCTGCATCCACTCCTACGTCTTCAATCAATTCATCCAAAGTTATGGTTTCACCAGTACGTTTGGACATTTTTACAAGTTCCCCATCACGGTATAAGAATACCATTTGTAATAACAGAACTTCTAATTTATCTGGATTGAATCCAAGCGCTTCCATAGCTGCTTTTACACGAGCAATATAACCATGATGGTCAGCACCCCAAATGTTAATTAATTGTTTGTAACCACGTTCGTATTTATCTTTGTGGTACGCAATATCTGCGGCTAAGTATGTTGGCTCTCCATTGTCACGGATAACTACACGGTCTTTGTCATCTCCATATTGCATAGATGCCAACCAGTAAGCCCCATCTTTTTCATACATTCCGCCAGACTCTAATAACTGATTCACCAATGTGCGAATCTCACCGCTTTTATGCAAACTACGTTCGCTAAACCAACGATCAAACCCTACACGGAAATTACGTAATGTTTTGCGTAATCCATTTAATTTTTCTGTTAAAGCAAATTCTTTAAAGAATGGAACACGCTCTTCTTCTGGAAGCACTGCAAAGAAATCACCTCTCCAGTTAATCAATTCCTGCGCTGTATCGATGACATCTTGACCACGATAGCCAGACTCAGGGAACTCATGTTTCATATCTAATAGTTCTAAATAACGAGCATTCACAGAGGCCGCTAAGTTGTCGATTTGCTTACCTGCATCATTAATGTAATATTCAGCAAACACATTATATCCAGCTGCACGCATTAAATTTACCAACGCACTACCATACGCAGCACCACGGCCATGACCTACGTGTAACAATCCTGTTGGGTTTGCGCTCACATACTCGATTTGCACAGTATCTTCTTCACGAAGTGGTGCATTACCATATGTGTCCCCTGTTGTTAATATATTTTTTAAAGTATCGTAAATTACATCCGATGCTAAGAAGAAATTAATAAATCCCGCACCTGCTACTTCTGCGCGCGTTAACCAATCATAATTCATATGGGAAATGATCGTTTCCGCAATAGCTCTTGGATTCGATTTCGCTATCCGTGCAGATTGCATAGCAATATTCGTAGAAAAATCGCCAAATTCTTTCTGCGGTGGCACTTCCAAATGTGCCTCTGGATAGGTACCTTCTGGTAACTCTCCTTGTTCCAGAGCTATCTGCAAAGCATCCTTAATGGCTGCTTTCAAAACTTCTTTCATGTCCATAATGTACATCCTCCCGAATCTCTACATACAATTGGTTGTAAAATTGCCATTCACCACCAACAGAGATATCATATCCTAAACAAATATGGCCCTTGCCATCTTTCAAATCTATGTCTAATTCATGGGTTAACATAGCTAGTTCTACCGCCCCATATGGGGTTTCTAAGCTAGCAATATTAGTTTTTCCTAATTGATATTCATGGCGCATAGAAAATTCACCAGTTCTTAGGAGTACCACCGAATCCTTATAGGCTTTAATGGTTGTTTTTGTATTCCCCAAACCAGTGACTTCACTTTCATCATAAATGATATGTTTCGCCAAGGCTGTTTCATAATACTTACCAGAGGATACTAATTCCACCACCGTATCTTCTCCATCCGCATCACGTTGCGTACTTTTCACGGACACAATGACTCGTTTCATTAGCATTCCTCCTCTCTTATTCACGCACTATCTGTATCATTTCATTATATCACAATTTGCCGCAATAAGCGCATCTTTTTGGGACCGTTCCATGCGTTTTACTTGCTGTTCCATGGATTGAGCATCTTGCTTTCTACTGAAAGCCGTACTCCATACCAAAGTAACCGGTCTTCGACCTCGTGTATACTTGGCACCCCCTTTAATTTCACCATTATGGGCTCGTATTCGTTTTTCTAAATCCGTAGTCCATCCTGTATAAAGAGAGCCATCTGCACAGCGTACCATGTAGGTGTAAAATTTTTCTTCCATCTTATTCACCAGTTGGGATTGGTGCTAAATCAACAGACTGAATCACCACTGGTTCTTTCGGGGTATCGCGCTTATCTCGTGGCACACGACTGATCGCTTCTACCACATCCATGCCCTGTACAACCACTCCAAAGATGGTGTGTTTGTTATCTAACCAAGGAGTTGGTGCCACTGTAATAAAGAACTGAGCATTCCCTGTATTAGGGCCTGCATTAGCCATTGCCAAGATACCCATTTTATTAAAGTGTAAATCATTGCTTACTTCATCAGGAATCGTATACCCAGGACCACCTTTTTTATTATCTCCGCCTTGGATCATGAATCCATCGATGACACGATGAAAAGTTAGGTTATTGTAATAGCCTTGCTCAATTAAACTTTTAAAGTTCTTCACAGTAATAGGTGCCTTACTACCATATAAACGCACTTTGATATCACCTTTATTTGTATGAATCGTAGCATATTCATCAGCAATTGGTGTCGCATCAAAGCTAGGCATTTTAGCTTCTACTTTCACTTCTTTCCCTACTTCAGATTTTGCTTGCTGAGCTGCGTCAGTACCACAGGCAGCCGTCAGTACTAGGGTTGCTCCTAATAGCGCACTCAGTAAGATACGTTGTATATTCATTCATTGTCTCCATTTCTAAAATAAAAACCACCGTTAGATGAAACCTCTAACGGCGGTCTTTACTTATTGTATCATACTTGACGCAGATGTGCAAAAAGAATCTGCCTTATCTAGCTAAGACTTGGCGAATATAATAGCCACGTGCTCGTAATGAACCATTCAAATACACAATTTCATTCGATTTCACACGAATTAAATACAATGGATCATCACGGTCTAATAATTTTTCCATACCGATTTCTGTTAGTACCTTAGCATACTCTTCATCATCAGGTCCTAGTACCGTTGCTACACCTTGAATCTGAACACTCTTCGCCGTACCTGGCCCCTCATAAGGATCGAACACAGTAAGAGATACATTTTTATCCTCTCCTAAATGAAAGAATTTCTCACCACCTTCAGAGAAAATATCAATGTAACCACCATGCACAGTATACGATAATGGAGTGCAACGGACACCCGTTTCACTATGCGTCGATAAAGCACACGTATGATGGGCTTTCAAAAAATCAACAATCTCAACATGCAATTCACGTGGGTCCATCTTTCTTGCAGTTTTATCCTTCTCTGTCCAAAAAGAAGCTGCTACTTTATAATCCATCAATTCTCCTTTCAACCCCTGCACGAACTTACCTCATTCTATTATAGCACTAACAGCCATGTCCATTTCAAGTACTTGCAGAATAATTTTGAAAGTTATTATTAAAAACTTAGCTCAACCAAAGTAAATACGACATTTCCTAAGCAACCCCAGTAAAATGCAAATTTATATATGCCACCACCAGAAACTGTATAACCAAGCTCAAAACGATTGTCATATATTCTAAATATATGATATACTATAGATAACAAAAGAAGAGTCATCAACGTGTAGTGGCGTTAGACTCATCTCAAATAAGCAAAACTGATGTGCCTAACGTGTTGAGGTCGGCGAAACCTCTTTGCGTTAGGCGTTTTCATTACCTATTTATATAAGGTAATGATATCAACTACTAGACTTAAAATAGAAATAATCAAAGCGATTTTTTCATACTTAGTCATAGTATCACCTCCTCCTACAATAGGAAGAGATGAGCCTAACAACACGTCGTCGACTCTAAATTTATTATACTATAAAGCTCCTTATATCGTTAATGTTTCTCAAAAAATATACCTTTTTCTAAAAGAACCGCCGTTACGAGTAGTAGCCTTGTGACGTTCCCTTACTACCTAACTCACACAAACACAAGAAGACCGTAACATGCTCCTGAACAAACATAACCACTGTATCAGTTTGAGAAGGAGTATGTTGCGGCCTTCCAATCCCCTAAGGAACGCAGTTAGGCGTAGCAGCCTTGTGGCGTTCCTTTACTGGCCAAATCACACAAACATAAGAAGACCGTAACATACCCCTGAACAAACATAACCACTGTATAGTTTGAGAAGGGGTGTGTTACGGTCTTCCCTTTATCTTATTCAATTACGAACGCCACAGGATGCATAGCGGAACTAGTGACACCCCACAAGGTGTATAGCATCACCAGTGACCCTTATAGTACGATGTAATGTATCACAGCATATGTGATGCCCAACATAACAAGAACTGCCACATAATCAATGCCTTGCAAGCTAACTTTCCGCATAAATGTATGTTGCTGATTTCCAAAACCTCGAAGTTCCAAGGACAATGCCATTGTCTCCGAACGGCTCAACGACTTCAACATCAACGGTTGAATGACCGTCATGTAAGATTTTATCTTCGTCAGCCAATTCCCTTCTAACGACATGCCCCGACAGGCCTGTGCTTCTTGCACCGCTTTACTTTCACGTAAAAAGTCTGGTACAAAGCGTAGGGCCGCTGTAAACATAAAGGCATACGCATAGGGGATACGACATTGTTGTACAAGAGCCACTGTTAAATCTTGTGTTTTTGTTGTTACAATGAGCATCATAAAGATGGTGGTCATCGTCAACATGCGCAAAGCTGTTACAACCGCGGAGTCCACGGACCAGCTACCCAAGTACTGTACGATACCTAAGAACGCAGAAAACCCGATTAAGGCGAATAATGCTTTCCATTGACGGAATAGAATACCACCAACAAGCATCAACAGCACTTCTACCCCGAATAATGCCAATAATAATTCTGGAGTTTTCATAGCAATGGCTAAGATGGACACGAAGATTGTTGCCCAAATTTTTGTTAATGGTACAAATTTCATCGGTCTCCTCCTATCCTTTCACATACTCTGCATAGCGCAGTTCAAATTCTTTCATAGATTTACAATACCCTAAGGCTGGTACCGTTTCACTAAGCACTACACTCGGTGGCTTCGTTAAACCGAGTTCTAATAGATCCTCACGATGCGTAAATAATTCTTCCGGGGATCCATCGAAGGCTTTTGTGCCATATCCCATAATGATCACTCGTGTAGAATATTCCGCCATAATTTCCATATCATGGGTAATGAGTAATATGGTCAAACCTTGGGCTTGCAATTCTTGTAACAACACAAGTAAACCTTTTGTTTCTGTTCCATCTTGTCCACTAGTAGGTTCGTCAAGAATCAACAGTTTAGACTGCATCGCTAACGCTGAGGCAATCGCTACTCGTTGCTTTTCCCCTCGGCGTAAGCCTAATGGATAGGATTCTGCTAAATGGGAAATACCTACTCGTTCTAGAGCATCTTGTACGATGCGGTCTACCGTTGCTTTGTCGTATCCCAATTGTTCAGGACCAAATGCCACCTCTTCTGCCACAGTCTGGCGGAACATTTGACGATCTGGCTGTTGAAATACATAGCCAATAAAACGTCCTCTTTCAGAGGTAGGCATATTCGTAATATCTTGGCCGTCGTAAGAAATCTTACCTTCTACGGGTGTTTCCAAACCCACTAATAAACGAGTTACCGTTGTTTTACCACACCCATTACGGCCACCTAATGTAATGAATTCTCCATCTCCTATGGTAAAAGTTACATCTTTCATAATATCTTGTCCCGGTACATAGGAAAAGCGCAAATTTTCAACTGTCAACATATTAGCGTTCTCCTTTCATAAGACTAGACTGCGCAGATGCTAAAGACAACCATGGTGTATCTAAATCAATCCCTTTTGCTGCTAAGGATTTATAGGTCACAAATAAGGATGGCAATGCATCTACGTATGTGTTCGTATCATACATATAAGACAATACATCTTCTACAGAGCTGTCGATTTTTAGCTCCCCACCATCGATTAATACCATACGATTTGCGTACGGTAAGACAGCGTGTAAATCGTGGTCAATAACCACAACAGTAATACCATGGTCACGATTCAAGGAACCTACTAAGCGATATAATTCTTCTGTGCCTTCTGGATCTAAAGAGCTAGTCGGTTCATCTAAGACTAAAATGGATGGGTTGACCGCTAATACAGAGGCAATGGCCAACCGTTGACGTTGTCCTCCAGACAAGCTGTACACATTGCGGTCTTCCAATCCAGTTAAGCCTACTTGTTCTAATACGATGGCTGTACGCTCTTGAATCGCCTCCGCTGTATAACCACGATTTTCAAGGGCAAAGGCTACTTCCTCTGCCACCGTCATGGTCACTAGTTGTGTATCATAGTCGGCTAAGACGATACCGATATCATCTGCTACATCTGGAATTTCTAATTGCGTCACTGCTTTTCCATTGATGAATACCATGCCTTCCATGGTACCACCATAGAACTTCGGTACAGCTCCTGCCATAGCCATGCAAATGGTAGATTTACCACAGCCTGCTGGGCCTGTAATGACAAGGAAATCTCCTTCGTTCACCACTAAGTTAATATCTTTCACGGCATACTGCGTTTGATTCCCATAGCGATAACTCATATGCTCGATAACAATCGGTGCTTTCACAGACGGTACAATGTGTAAATCACTGTGATCACTGCTATCCGTCAATTCTTGCCCTTTCACAGTTTGACGAGCCAATAATTTTTGCGCTGGAATGTACAAGAATGGTGCCACTACCGCATTACAAAGGGATACCATCAACACCAATGGCCACATAGCATTCCAATACACATTGCTAGGCAATCCTAACACGAGATATAAGCAAGTAATAAAAGCTCCACCAGATGCTACAGTACTGATGAAAGCACTTAAAATCGGCATTACATTTAGCCTACCAATTTTCAGATTAGAAATATAATGCACTAACACAGCACAAGTGAAAGCCCCCAAAGGCTCACTAATCAGGTTACCATATGGCAATGCCGATTTTGACGTGAATACATTAATCAAGGCCGCTACCAAACCAATACCTAAACTTTGTCTAAGGGTTGGACGCGTTAAGTTGATAGCTACGCAATAAGTAGCTATAGTCCAGTTCGGTGTGACCCCTGCCACACTTGGGGATACAGCATGTAAAATCGTTCCCAAAGCTAGCATGATGGTACTCACCGTTATCCAACGAAACTGACCACCTTGTACATGCGTGTAAGTCAGTTTCGACACATCTTTGATTTCTTTCATACGTTCCTCCCTATCATCTTCTATATCACTTGTATCGTATATTCTAAAATACAATTATACTATTTTTTTATGATTCATGCTATCACTAGGATAATATTTATATCAAAAAAAGACCACAACACTTTCCCAAGGAAATGTTGTGGTCTTTGCTACTGTATAGACGATAGCCATTTACCCACGGCTAGCTGCCAATAATTGTTTTGTATACGGATGCGTTCTCATTCACGAACGGACAAACTCGCACCTTTCAGAGCTGCCACCATCCTTTTTTTGTTTAACACCATGTTGAAGTCAACGCTTAATTTTACTATTCTAATTATATATCCGCATCCCTTATTATAATCCAAAGCGAGCCATAATGGTATCTACATGACGTAACAATGGTGTTGGATCAAAGCAGGCATCAATTTCTTCTGCACTTAGGTATTTTGCAATCTCTGGATCAGATTTCAATCCTGTAGCGAAATCTTTGCCTTCTAACCAACGAGCCATAGCATGACGTTGTACCCAGCGATAGGCTTCATCACGAACAGCACCTTTATCCACCAAATGCGTTAAAATCGTTTGGCTAAATACAAGACCACCTGTTAAGTTCAAGTTTTTCATCATATTTTCAGGATATACCAATAATTTATCTACCGTACGGGTAGCTAGATGAATCATATAATCTAATGTAATTGTCGCATCTGGTAAAATCACACGTTCTACAGAGCTGTGAGAAATATCGCGCTCATGCCATAAAGCTTGGTCTTCAAAGGCTGCTTGTGCATGACCACGCAAGATACGTGCGAGACCACAAATTCTTTCACATGTAATTGGGTTTCGTTTATGCGGCATTGCAGAGGACCCTTTTTGTTTTGGGCTAAAATACTCTTCCGCTTCACGCACTTCTGTACGTTGTAAGTGACGAATTTCCAAAGCGATACGATCTAAGGTACCGCCGATAACAGCAATCATAGACAACAATTCTGCATGACGATCACGAGATACCACCTGTGTAGCTACTTTCACTGGTTCTAGGCCCAATTTTTCACATACATATTGTTCCACAAATGGATCAATATTGGAGTACGTTCCTACAGCACCAGACAGTTTACCTACTGCTACAGATTGACGAGCCTGTTCTAAACGAGCAATGTCACGATCAATTTCGGACATCCAGTTCACCAGTTTCACACCAAATGTAATCGGTTCCCCATGAATACCGTGAGTACGACCAATCATCGGCGTATATTTGAACTCTACCGCACGGCGAGCTAGGACCTCACGGAAATTACGCAAGCCTTTTAACAATAGATCACAGGCTTGTTTCATCATGTATCCCAAGGCCGTATCTTTTACATCTGTAGACGTTAAGCCAAGATGAATGTATTTCGCAAACTCAGGTCCTACGTATTCGCCTACAGCAGTGACAAAGGAAATAATGTCATGATTCGTTTCTCGTTCAATCTCACGAATCCGTTCTACTTGAAAGTCCCCTTTCTCACGAATCGCTACGGCCGCTTCTTTTGGGATAATCCCCAATTCCGCCTGCGCTTCCGATGCCAAAATTTCAACTAATAACATCGTATCAAACTCATTGCGTTCGCTCCAAATATGTCCCATCTCTTCACGAGTGTAGCGATTAATCATACTATAACTCCTTTATCTAATCCATTTCCTTATAGAAATATTTTATTATCCATTGTACATCCCCTTAGGGCATTCTATATTACTTTATCATTATACAAAAATCAGGGCCAACTGTCAGCTATTAGTTCGTAATCCCACGTAAGTGTAAAGTGGGTGTCAACTAATAGTTAACAACCACTTAGCAGCAGAAACCACTCTATCAACTCTCTTACTATATCAAACTAGCACATGGCAAGAACAGCCACATCACTTCTAAAAACTACCCTACGTGAAAGTTTTTAGAAACAACATGGCTGTTCTAATCAATCTCTACGCACTACTATTCGTTATCTCATGATAAAAAACCATAATCAAGTACATTTGCATTATATACTCTTTTTATTCCATCCAGCAGGAATCGCCCCAACCAAGCAAATAATACCAAACACAACTAATGCGATAGTACTGTTATACTCCATCATTTGTAGCGCCGTTCTTCCTTCTATTGTATACGCAAGAATAATCCCTATAAGTGCCATACTCAACGTCTGCCCCAATAGCCGCACTGTGGAAATGGTAGACGATGCAAAACCGATGTACTCTTTCGGTACAGAACTCATAATTAGATTATTATTCGGCGGTGCAAAGCAACTAACTCCAATACCAACAACAGCTAAGCTCACCATAATGATTGTCATGCTTTCAGTGAAAGTACCATACGCCATAGCTAGTAAACCTACACCGATGAATACCATGCCCCAACGAGCAAATACTGCGGGATTATATCGATCAGACAGTGCGCCCATGCGAGGTGCCAAGAACACCATAATTCCGGTTTGTATGCACAAAATCAATCCTGTCATACGAGAATCAAATCCCATAATCATTTGTAAAAATAAAGATAATACAAAACCTACACCAAAGGTGGCACTAAAGTTCATCATCGCAGCTATACTGGACATCGTAAATACTATATTAGACAAGAACATTCTAACTGGTATGAGTGGATCTTTACTATTCCACTCCACATAACCTAATAGGCATAATGCTAGTATACCAGCTCCCACAGCATAGGCACTCCACCAAAATCGAACCCATTCGGTAATACCAATCATCACTGCACTGATACCCAAGGCATATAAAAGTAAACTTCTCGTAGAAATACTACCATCTGGTGTATGTACCCATTCCTCATGCAAAGAGCGAAAAGCCATCACATTTGCTACAACACCTACTAAGGTAGTAAACACAAAAATACTGCGCCAACCATAATAATAATTTAGAAATCCACCTACGGCCGGCCCCAAGGATAATCCCAAATAGACCATACCTCCGATCATACCAAATGCATAACCGCGCCGTTCTAATGGTACTGATAAAGTTAAAATAGACATAGACGTAGTATATACAACCCCTAAGGCAATTCCTTGCAAGGCTCGATACACCGTCAGCATCTCTACTGAGCCAACAAAGCACATAAACCCAGATATCATCGTAAATACAATACTACCTATATAAAATAGCTTGCGCTTTCCATAGATATCCGCTAGTTTACCAGCAGGAATCACCGCCACTGTACAGCACAGTAAAAAAGATTCCACCACCCATGCCATATCATTCGTAGTAGCCCCAAACTCTTGCATCATGTCTGGAAAAGACATGGTGAGAGAACTCGATACAAAGGGATTTAAAAACGCCGCTACCATCATCGTATATAAAACAGCTTTCATGCCAATATCACTCCTCATTTCAATATACTCTCATTATAACAATACAATTGAGGTTTTGAAAGCAACTAACCTTATAGGCTATACTAATCTAAACCTTCGGCATATATTGTACATATACCTCAAAAAGAAGTTTAACATGTATATGACAGCCTTCTTGACTTATGCTATACTATAGACATATAGGTTGAGTGTTTCCATCGAAACAAAGAAACCCCACAGCGGCTACTGTGGGGTTTCTGCTTTTTTAGATGACAATTCTCTCTATTTGTGATAAACTATAACCAACAAGTTGATTAAGTTCCACTGGGACGATGAAACCCCACAGTTGCAGCTGTGGGGTTTCTGCTTTTTTAGAGAGCTACCTCCATACTAGGCTAGTTACCCTTAAATCTCCTGTCTAACCATTTGCAGAAATAATAACTAACTATTCCTGCCACAACAGAGATTGTAAAGCTGATTAATAAATCCACTGGTTCACCCCCTTCCTGTCACCAGTATCGGGGAGGTAACATCTACAGTATAGCAAAAATCCACAAACTATAAAACAACATATCTCCTCTCGGAGTATTATATGCAAAAGAAAAGCCGTATAACTTCAAGAAAACTTTCGCGTAGGGCAGTTTTCTGAAGTTGTACGGCTTTTCACCACACTTCATATCCTAGAGATATGTCGTTTCTACTTAAACTCGTTGCAAAGAGCTGCAAACATCTCTGCATCTGGTTTCACCACATCATGTACTAATGCACGCGCATGTGGACCACCGTTGGCAGTATATAATGCTTGTTCAAAGGATGGTTTTGTTGTATCTTGATAAATCAAGCCTGTTACAAGACCATTGGTTTCACCTAACATAGCAAATGCTTCTGCACGGTTTGTTGGATCGTAACCTTCTGGCAAGTTTACTAGATTATCTTTGAAGTAATCATAGCCATTTTGTTTATTGTACGTTACGCAAGGGCTGAACACGTTAATGAAAGAGAATCCTTCGTGTTGCATACCTTGTTTAATTAAATCCACCAATTGTGCACGGTTTACCATGTAACTTTGTGCTACGAAAGTAGCACCAGAAGCAATGGCTGTTTCACAGATTGGCAATGGACTTTCAAAAGAACCATGTGGAGACGTTTTTGTCACAAAACCCACGTCAGAACGAGGAGATGTTTGACCTTTGGTTAAACCATATACATGGTTATCCATAACCACATACGTAATATTTACATTACGTTTGAACGCATGGATCGTATGACCCATACCGATAGCAAATGCATCACCGTCACCACCGCAAACCACAACGTTCATATCTTCATTTGCTAATTTCACACCTTGTGCATAAGGAAGTGCACGACCATGTGTTGTATGCGCACCATAGGCATAGAAGTAACCACCGATACGGCTAGAACAACCGATACCAGAGATAACAGCCAATTTTTCAGGCGCAATATCAAGAGCAGCTACTGCATCAGCGATGGCTGCTTGTACCCCATAATGACCACAACCTGGACACCAGTTAGGGCGGATATCATTTCTATATTCATTTGCTGTAGCCATTATAAAACCTCCTTAATTGCCGCTTTTACATAAGATGTTGTAAATGGATTACCATCATATTTTAAGCAACTAGAAAGTTTTTCTTTATTCGGCATGTTGATGCGGAATAAGTTAGTCAATTGACCTGTCGCATTTTGTTCGCAGATCACAACTTTTTTAGCACTGTTATAGAATGGTAGCAATTGTTCTTTCGGGAATGGTTTAATCAAGCGAAGTTGTAAATGGTTCACTTTATGGCCTTCTGCCTCTAATTCCACTACAGCTTCTTCAATAGCACCACGGCTAGAGTTAATACCGATGACAAGAACATCTGCTTCCTCATGTTTTGCATTGTTTAAGAATGGTTCATATACATCTGCTACTGTAGATAATTTACGGAAACGTTTATCTGTTTGTGCCACGTGCATAGAAGGTGCTTCTGCTGGTTTACCTTCTTCGTTATGCTCTAGACCAGTAGACAAGAATAGACCATTTTTCATACCTGGGATAGTACGAGGAGAAATACCACTTTCAGTAATTTCAAAACGTTTGAAATATTTAGGATTTTCCAATGCTGGTAATTCTTCTTCTTTCATTAAATTACCACGTTCAATACCAACACGGTTCAAATCAAATGTTGGTACAGATTGTTTATTCAAGCCTTGTTGTAAATCAGGCATGAAAATAACTGGACATTGGTATTGTTCTGCCAAGTTGAAGGCATGTTGAATTTCGTAGAAACATTCTTCAATGCTTGTAGGTGCGATAACGATATTGGAATAATCGCCATGCGCATTGTAGCAAGCTGCATCGATATCGGATGTTTCTACTTTTGTAGCCATGCCTGTAGATGGGCCAGAACGTTGTACATCGATGATAAGCATTGGCAATTCAGCCATAGATGCCATGGATAAAGACTCCGCCATCAAGCTCAAGCCAGGGCCAGATGTACATGTAAAGCCACGAACACCAGCGTATACACCACCCATAGCCATCATACATGCCGCAATCTCATCTTCTGTTTGTACCACAGTAGAACCAACTTTATCCATTTTCTTAATCATGTATTCCATTACTTCTGAAGCCGGTGTAATTGGGTAGGACGCCATAAAACGGGATCCCGCTGCAATCGCACCTAATGCTAAAGCTTCATTACCAAGTAAGAACATTTGATCTTTTGGTGTTGGTTTGTCCAATGTATCTACTTCTACATCACCCAATTGTTCTTTTACAAGATCATAACCCAATTGGAATGCTTGTAAGTTTTTGTTAATAATATCTTCGGATTTTTTCGCAAAGCGAGCTTTAATAGCTGTTAAGAATAATTCTGTTTCAAAGCCTAATAAGGCAACAGACATACCCAATGCCACGATGTTACGCATCAACAAGGAACCTTGTTGTAATGCCGTTTCAGAAATCGGCAAGGCCAAGCAAGTCACACCTGTGCCTGTGAAAGCTTCAAAATTAGGATTTACTTTGCTATCGCAAATGATAAAGCCACCTTCACGCACTTCTTTACCGTGCATATCTACAGTTTCTTGGTCAAGCGCTACCAAGAAATCGATATGCTCGCCTACTGTCATAATTTGTTCTAATGCGATACGTAATGCAAATGTTGTGTGACCACCTTTGATACGAGATGCAAACAAACGTTGGCTGTACAAGGAATAACCTTCTTTGGCAAGAATCGTAGCTAAAATTTCGCCACAGCTTTCAATACCTTCACCTTGCTGACCGCCCATTTTCCAGATAAAATCTTTACGTTTTTGCAAGAGATTCACCCTCCTTAGGATTGTAATATAGGACCACAGAAAGACTGTTATTTATTAAGTGTTTTCGATACACATCAATCTCTCAAAGTTCATCTTTAATAATAGCATTTTTACCGTTTTTCATCAATCATATTCCCTATATTTATAAACTATTTTTGCATCACTTAAAGACTATTTATACATCTATTTTCTAAACATATATAATACTCTCTATATATAGACATTCTCTATAAGCAAAAAATACAAAAACCTCGGCCAAGAGAATACAGCCGAGGTCTTTGTATTTGAGAAAAAAGAGAGAGAACATTTGAAATAGCTTCAAATGTTTTGTTGGGGCAATGGGGGGCGCCCCTTCGGTAAAAGTAGGGTCTTTTACCTGGGAAGGTATAAGATAAACCCTTCCCTATTGTAAGTTAGGTAGATAAAGAGAGAGATCTTTATCTAGCAAAGGTAGTGTGAACCCTTTGCCTGAGTTATTATAGCAAATGATACTTTAAAAGTAAACACATGAACCATAAATTTAAAGCTTTTTTATATATTTTTTACATATAACATTATAAAATATTTATATTATAGCCTATTAATATTCTTTCAATAGGATATTTACTTCTCTTTCTGTTTTGCTAATAACTCTGCATGAGCCTTTTTAAATACAAACGCATTCCGTACATGCGCTCGCATTCGTTCTTCTGCCAGCTGTCCATTGCGATCATGGATAGCTTCCATAATTTGTTGATGTTCTAGATCACAAGAGATTGTTCGTGTTTTATCTGATGTACTGATGTACATATCTCGATTGACCATTTCCCGAAAATCTGCTAGATAATCTGCTACACGATCATTTCCAGAAAATTCTGCAATTAACGTATGAAAGCGACTATTAATAGCTACCCGTTCTTCTGGATCTTCCGTGTGAATCCCTGCATCACACACTTCTTGTAACTCTACTAGCTGCTCCTCTGTGCATCGTTCTGCACAAAGTCTAGCACCCAAGCCTTCCATTACTTCACGACATTGATACATGGCTACAATCTCTTCTGGAGAATAACCTTTTACCGTCACACCTTTCCATGGCTTGATAACCACCAAATTATCTTTCGCTAATTTACGAAATGCTTCACGTACCGGTGTGGCACTCACATTTAATTGCTCTGCAATACGCACTTCACTTAATTTCATTTTTGGCTTTAAAGAACCCGTTAAAATAGCTTGCTTTAGCGACATATATACTTGCTCACTCAACGGCAGTCGCCCAATTGAGTCAATACTATGCAAACGATACTCTTCCGTCTTATCCATCGAATCCCCCTCCAGGATGTTACTTTTCTATATTTTCACCTAGTCTGGCATACGTAACACATTTCTTTCATTATACGTGAAGTAGGTCCTAAAAATCAATGAAATCTACAGAAACAACCCTTTCCCACAATTAAATTTCCTATGCTATAATAGTAATAACTACTATATTTATGTTTAACATAGGAATCAACCATGAGTCGTTGTCTAATTATTATAAACCCTGTATCAGGTGGCGGTCGGGCTCGCCGATACGTAATGGAACTACAATGGCAACTAAGCGCGCTCTTTGATCGCTTAGAAGTAAAATTTACCCGACAATCCGGCGATGCTACCCGCTTCGCCATCGAAGCCTCCAACGAAGGGTTCGATGCTATCTTTTGCATGGGCGGTGATGGCACCATCAATGAAACTGTCAACGGTATTGTGAAAGCTGGCTGTCGCTCCAAGTTTGGTTTCATTCCCCTTGGCACTGTCAACGATATGAGCCGTGCTTTGGGCATCCCCTTACAACCATTAGAAGCTATTCACGGCTTAAAAAATAGTACTATTCGCCATGTCGATGTCGGTCGTTGTAACGATTCGTTTTTTTGCAACAATATCGCCATTGGAGTCATCCCTGAGGTTGTGGCCTCTGTCACGCCAAAAGAAAAACAATTACTGGGCCCCTTAGCCTACTTTGCCAAAGGCGGACAAGCTTTATTTACAACCAAGGATTATAAGTTCCGCATCACTACCGAAGAAGGGACCCAAGAATTTATGTCCCCATTAGTCATCGCCTTATTGACCAATGTGGTATCTAGCTTTGAACATTTTATGCCTACTGCTTCCGTAGATGATGGGTATATGCGTATTATTATTTTCAAAGAATACTTCATCATGAACCTATTCTTCATCTTGCCACTCATTCTAAGTGGTTCTATTTATAACTCAAAATATGTAACCATATTAAAAGTCAAACAAGCTCGCATCGAAGTGTGTGACACCATGGATGCGTCCACCAACATGGATGGCGATATCGGACCTGATGCACCAGTAGACTTAGAAGTATTGCCTAAGTTTTTACAGGTCTACGTACCTAATAATCGCCGCAAAAAAACACAGGGATTATTCTACAATCCATTACAAAAACAAATCTAATCTCAAGAAATAAAACACTTACAATAAAGGAGAGTTGATACATCAACTCTCCTTTATGATTTGTTAATTTAGGGGCTCTACAGTAGTATGAATCCATTCTGTAGGACTATTTCGTCTGTTTCCTATATCTATTTGTTGTGCAATCCCTCGCAGTTGAGTATCTCGCACCACAATATCACGAATGCCGCCTCCTATGGTTGTAGTCTCACGAACACGCATAGCGAGTAGTACATCTTCCATAGTCAATCCTTGTAAATACATATGTTGAATCCAAGTATTTCCTGTATTAGTAAAGACAATGCCTACACGACTATGATGAATCTGTAAATTGTACGCATTCCACTGCTCCGTTACACTGGATCCTACAGGGTGTCCTGCTAATACCACAATCCCTTGTTGCATACGTTCCATCACAAGATTCTGTGTCAGTAACCCTACACCATCCCAATGTAAGCCATCACCACTGTGCCTACCTTCCATACGCACCTCTTGGATGCTTAGTTGATCCACTTGTGTAGCCTCCACCATATGAGCTGATGCATTTCTTAACACCGTATTTTTCAGAAAAATATCCTTACCATGATGGATAACCACTAAAGAAGACCGTGTAGAATTACCTTTTTCATAACTAGCCCCTCTACGCATAGCAGCTTGTACTTCCGACTTACTTAATAAACCAGTATGATCAAGCACATCTTGCGTCACTGCATCCGCTTCAGGTGTATTCTCCTCTTGTAAAAGGTCTTCTTTCCATCCATATCCATCAATAGTACCACCACGAATGACAACGTTTTCGATAGGTCCTTGCTCATCGCCTTCTAACTGTAAAAGTCCTAAATATGGCGTACCTCCTGTCACCACATAATTAGGTTTCACAAAGGCAGAGCTATTATTAACCGCCATCAGTACAGCATCCTCATCTAATTCTAAGGTCATATAACTGTGCAAGAATAGCGTTCCTGTGAGATATACACCTTTACTAATATGTAAGATACCTCCCGCTGGGGTATCACGTATCGCTTTTTGTAACGCTAACGTATTGTCCGTGATTCCATCTCCTACTGCGCCATAGGCGGTAGCCTCTAAACGCGGTTCTTGAGGTAATGTTTTGACTGGTATCTTGGAAGAATCAAACAAGGTAGAGCCCGTATCATCTACAGCTTTTACTTGCACTAAGTATACTGTATCAGATTCTAGTCCCTTCAACTCTATTCTAGGAATGATAGATACGTCCTTTGCACTAGGACGAATTTCTTTCACTTTTTCTTGATTAACGTAAATATCATATCCCACCAATCGTTCATCATTTACTGGATTCCAAGCTAAAGAGATAGTTGTACTAGTTGTGCCTAACTTAGGGATTTGCAATTCAAAATCGCCTGCTTCTACCACATATTTCGTCACCGGCGTTGTATATTTCACATACATATTCCAGCCTAACCCTAGCAAAGCCAAGATTAGACTCAATCCTATAGCCCACCACCCATAGGTTCTATATCGTTTTTGTTTCATTATGTCCATCCTGTTCTCATGTGTTCGCTATGGCTCGCATATCTAGCACATAGCTTATATGTACCATTCTACATGATTTACAAAAATGGTCAATACTCAACCGATGATGGTAACCCGCATAATATGAGACATAGGTACAAGCACATCTCCTACCGTCATCGTTCGATACACTGTATCAATCTGTTGTAATCGCCCTTGCACCGTATCATAAACTCGTCCATTGTAATAGACTACACTAACTACGTCCCCTATCACTAGCCCCTTACACTGTGTATCCAATACTTCCAATTGCTCCTCTGAAAGTTCTTTACGATTCTCTTTATATCGTGCAGTTTCCTCCAATAACTCTTGAAATCCTTTCAATGCAGCAAAGGGCATAAATTGTTTAGCCCTCTGTAACAATGTCATCTTCGGTCGTTTATGTTGCATTATGCCCTCCCACCAAGGTGTTACGAAACTGCATGGTCCCCTCTTCTTGCAAACTGCTAGCACGAAGTATGGAATTACCGCCAAACTTTTCCTTAATCGACAATACAGTCCGCTCCACTTGGTATGCTTTTTCTTCTCTATCCTGAGACGTAGAAAACAAATCTTCTTCCCAAGGTACCGCCTCACGACTAACCAAATCATCAAATCCCACCGATAACTGCCGAATCTCTTGATGAGGGTGAGTAGTTTTTTTATACAGTTCCAATACTGCCTGTGAAAGTCCCTCTAAGGAGCACGTATACTTCGATAATCGTCGTGATCCACCGGTACCTTTCACCATTCTATCTGCATACCGCACCCCTAAGGAAATATATTTTGTCAGCGCTTTCTCTGCAATCAGTTCCAACAATAAAGATTCCACCATCTCCCGAAGAGGCACAAAACACTCTTCGTAAGTATAATTCCTCAGTAAAATTTGCCCTCTCGACAAAGAGTGTTTCGCTGGTCGATAGGCATGAATCTCTTTCATAGTGCACGTCTCACGCCCCCAAGCATGGTCAATGAGTAGCTCCGCATTAATCCCAAATTCCTTATACCAGCGTTCCTCAGGCACAGTCGTAATACCATGTAAATCCACTACACCATACTTATGTAACCGGTTTGCGATTCCCCTTCCGATTTGCCAAATATCTGTAATCGGTTGATGATGCCATATTTTTTCTTTAAATAACTTCTCATTAAGAATACCAATTCCCTGTGGCGCATGCTTGGCCAACATATCGAGAGCTACCTTAGCTAAAAACAAATTAGTTCCTAATCCAACTGTAGCATGAATATGAGTCTGTTCTAATATCTTATATTTGAGGAGCAATGCTAGTTCTCGCCATGTTTTCTTATACAATCGGCTATATGGAGTCACATCAATAAAATACTCATCAATAGAGTATACATGAATATCTTCTGGTGCCACATAGTCCAATAAGACGCTATAAATAGAGGCAGATACTTCCATATATCGTCGCATCCTAGGCTTTACTGCCATATACTCAATAGTGGAGGGAATCTCAAACAACCGACATCGGTTCTTGACGCCTAATTGCTTTAATGCCGGAGAAATAGCTAGTGTAATCGCCCCTAGCCCACGTGATGCATCGGCCACAACTAATGGAGTTGTAAAGGGATCTACCCCCAAATCTGCACACTCCACAGAAGCATAAAAACTCTTCAAATCTAAACACATATACACTGCCATACTATCCCTCCTCCACACTAGTATGTTAGCATATTTGTTCTATATTTTCAATATATATGTTCGGTATATTAATCTTACAATAGTTATAGTAATTTACTATATTTTAAAAAGATTACTACACAATACCCCCTGTATTTGACTTGGTTTACCACTAGGAAATACATCTCATTATATCCGACCTCAACGTTTTTAAAACAACTTTAACATGCAACGAAGCCAGTATTTAAACAGGATCACCCCTATTAAAACCAACTCAGTTTGTCCTATAAGCCACAGTTAGACATGTACAATTACAATATAAGGCTTCCATGAGCACGAAAAAAACAGGTTGTCCCGAGGGACAACCTGTTGTAAGTTTGTGTAATACGATTGTATTTCTGATTATAAGAAACGGTTCAAGGAAGCAGTGCTTGCCAAGTGACGATCTGTCATACCCATTTCTGCTGGAGTGCAACCCAATGCAAGGCCAATTAATTGGCTCATGTGGATGATAGGCATATCACCATTCATTGGAACAGTTGCTTTTGCTTCTTTTTGGAACATATCCAATTGCATTTGGCAAAGTGGGCATGGTGTTACGACACAATCAGCACCTTCTTTTTGCGCATCAGCATTGATAGAACCAGTCATTTGCATTACAGAATCATGTGCAGGATATACTGCATGGAAACCACAGCAATCTAATTTACGGGAGAAATCGATTGGAGTAGCACCTAATGCTGTAATCAAATCTGCCAAGCTTGTTGGGATTTGCATATCTTCGAAGCCCATTTCTTCTTCTGGACGAAGGATATGGCAACCATAATATTCAGCAACACGAAGACCAGTCAATGGACGAACCACTTTTGCTTTCAAATTATCTAAACCATATTCGCGGATAAGTACCCACAAGAAATGTGTTACTTCGCTAGTACCTTTGTAGTTCATACCAGCTTCGCCAAGAATGTTGTTAACTTTTTGGCGAGTTACTTCATGGTCATCAAGCTCTTTTTTAGCTTCACGAAGCATTAAAGTACAAGTGTTACAAACTGTAAGAATATCTAAGCCTTCTTTTTCAGCTAACGCAATGTTACGAGCATTAGTGGAAAGAGTCAACAATGGATCGATATCTTGAACATGAGATGCGCCGCAGCAAGTCCATCCATCCAATTCTTGGATTTCGATACCTAATTTTTTCGCTACTGCAACGGTTGCTAAGTAGTCTTCTTTAGATGCGCCTTCTAATACGCAACCTGGGAAAAATCCGTATTTCATTATTTTCCAGCCTCCTCTACTGCACGACCGATTGTACGAACACCTTCAATACCATTCACTGGTTTATGAGGAACTACCAATTCAAATGGATTGATTTTGCCATGTTTCCATAAACGAAGAGCATATAGACCTTGTTTTGCGGAGTCCAATAATCCGTCTGTTTTCAAGCTCATTGTTACTTCGTTTAGGCGACCAGTTTTTAACAAGTCTTGTTTGAATGCGATAGCATGACGAGTACCTTTATTGGACAAGCCTGCTTGTGTCGCTACACGGCGAAGGTTGGAAATATCTTTTTCTGGTTTCAAATGTTTTGGACAACGAGTGATACAGTTCATACAATGTACACATTTCCACAAGCCATGATTGAAAGCTGGTGTAGTATGCGCCATTGGGGACACATCACGGGAATCCATTACAAAACGATTAGCTTTTGTATATACATATGGATCCAAGAAGTCTTCACGGTTAGCAGACAATTTATTACATTCGGAAGCACAGCATCCGCAAAGGATACATTCTGTGTTCATAACGAATTTTTTAAAGTCTGCAGCAGATTGGCGTGTACCAGTTTTAGTAGTGAATTCTGGTTTTACGAAAATCCAAGGAGCTACTTCTTTCAAGCGGCTAACTTTTGCTTCCCAGTCAACTACTAAGTCACGGATTACATCAAAGTTACCGATTGGAGCTACTGTGATTTCATCAGAACCGAAACGTTCTGTAATTTCATCAATTTTAGCTTCACAACCAAGCATTGCTTGGCCGTTAACTTTCACGGAGCAAGCGCCACATACTGCAGAACGGCAAGCTGCTACGAAAGTTAATGTTGGATCTAATGTATCTTTAATTTTTTGTAAGCCCCAAAGGATAGTACGGTCTGCTTCATAATCGAAAGTATAAGACTGTACATACGCGCGGCCTTCGTTAAAGCGGTGGATATGATAAGTAATTTGTCTCATCTTAGTACTTCCTTTCTTGTGGTTCGTATTTAGTGAACACTACATCGCGTTCGGACATTACGTATTCGCCATTTTCGCCAAGTTTCCAAATAGCGTGTTTTAAGTATTGGGAATCATCACGTTTAGGGAATTCTTCACGAACGTGAGCGCCACGAGATTCTTTACGATGTAAAGCGCCCAAAGCGATAGCTTTCGCAACTGTCAACATAGATTTGATTTCTACGTAGTTTACGAATGCCATATTGTAAGTACGGTTAGAGTCACCTACATAGCAAGTTTCATATTCTTCTGTCAAACGATCGATCACTTCAAGAGCTTCTGTGATACCTGCTTCGTTACGGAAGATACCTACTTTATTCCACATCGCCACAGCTAATTCATCACGAATTTCAGCTACTGGACGACCAGATGTACGGGATGTAACTTCAACGAATTTAGCTTCCCACTCATCAGCTTTTGCTTTCAATTCAGCATCGCAATCTGCAAATGCACTAGCTTGTGCATAATCAGCAGCACCTGCACCAGATACTTTACCAAATACAACGCCGTCAGCTAAGGAGTTACCACCTAAACGGTTAGCACCATGGATAGAGATACAAGATGCTTCACCAGATGCGAAGATACCAGGGATTTCTGTTGCACAAGTTTTGTAGTCAACTACGTCGATACCGCCCATGATGTAATGGCAAGTAGGACGAATTGGCACTGGATCTGTTAAAGGATCGCAATGTTCAAAGCAAAGAGCCAAGTCACGGATACCATGAAGTTTTTCGATGATAACTTCAGGTCCTAAGTGACGAAGGTCAGCTACTACGTATGCATCAAGGCCAGAACCATTGAAACCACGACCAGCTGCGATTTCATCTTCGATTGCTTTTGCTACAACGTCACGAGACGCTAATTCCATTTTGTTAGGAGCGTATTTTTTCATGAAACGTTCGCCCTCAACGTTTAACAAGTATCCGCCTTCACCACGAACAGCTTCGGACATCAAGATACCAGTTTTACCAAGACCAGTTGGATGGAATTGGATCATTTCCATATCTTTTAAGCCTACACCAGCGCGGAAAGCTACTGCCATGCCGTCACCAGTAGAAAGGAATGGGTTGGTTGTACGAGTCCAGAATACACGGCCAGCACCACCAGTGGATAATACGATGGATTTAGCTTTGATAATTTCTACTTTACCTTTTTTCATATTCCAGATAATAGCACCACCAGCTTTACCGTCTTTTACAACGATATCTAATAGGTACCATTCTTGTAAGAAATGTACGCCTTCTTTAAGACATTGTTCATATGTTGTATGAAGAATTACGTGACCAGTTTTATCCGCACTGTAGCATGTACGTGGATAGGATTGTCCACCAAAGTTACGTTGTGCGATTTTGCCTTCGTCTGTACGAGAGAAAGGAGTTCCCATGAAATCCATTTCTAATACGCCTTCTGGGCAACGTTGACAGAAGAATTCGATAGCATCTTGGTCGCCAAGATAGTCAGAACCTTTTACAGTATCGAATGTATGAACTTCTGTGGAGTCTTCTTTTGCTACGTTATTTAACGCCGCATTAACACCACCTTGTGCCATTGCTGTGGCAGAACGTGTTGGGAAAATTTTTGTGATCAATGCTACACGTAAACCATCACGTCGTGCAGCTTCTAAAGCAGCTCGTTGGCCTGCTCCACCACTACCTACTACGAGAACATCATATTGTTCCATACGTACCTCCTCAAAAACACTTGTCTTATTTTGAACTATACCTCTTACATACTGTTCTTAAAATAAGGAACTATGTTTAACTGCATATATGACTGATATATGCATCAATCTATAGCCTTATTATATACGGTATTCCAAAGTGTTACAATTGTCACAACAGCCCCTAAAAACCCCCTTTTTACAAGGGATTAAGCCGTTTTGATAACGTTTTTCATAGGTTTTAAGTAAGTATATAACAATATACTATTTTCAAGGTAATTCTCATTCAATTTATACTTATACAGTGTACTTTTATCTTTTCCCCCAACTATCTTGTTATTACACAATTTTTTAGGTTATATAATTTTTTGTCATTATTAAAAGTTTCTTTAGAAATAATTTCCTCTTACTATTTCTAAAATTACTCATTTTAATTATGTGATAGTTTTTCTCATAATTTATTTTCTTTCTTTTATATATTTATTTTGCATTATTAAAATTACTAAAACTCATATTACAATATATTGATTTTTATCACACCTCGACTACAAGTCATATCTATTTTTTTCCATTTTCTTTTTCTAAAAGTACTCACTACAAACTATCTTATACAAAAACGACGAAATTTTTCATCCTCTGTATTTTGTAAAGTATCTTTTCCTCATTATGGTATGCATTTTTGACATGCTGAGGGCGTTGTGAAAAAATGACTGATATAGTATAATTTTAGAAGATGTTGTGCCAAAGCACTTTATCTCTATACAATATATTGATATTGAGTCCGTGTGAAAACATATCTATGCACTCTCATTTGCGATTCGTAAATGGGAGGCCTTTTATGGTCAAGGCCTAATACATTATGTTAACCGGATATGCTTTCACATATATTCAATATATGTGGATAATTTTTACAACAGGTACAAAAACTACATCGTCAGAAAAAGGAGACTCTCATGAGCATTATGATCAAGAAACGGGATGGCCATTATGAGCCATTGTCGGTAGAAAAAACGAAGAAAATGGTTGCCTTCGCTTGTTTAGGCTTAGACTCTTGTGACCCTATCGAGCTTGAAATGGACTGTAAATTGCAGTTCGTGGACGGCATGACTACGAAACAGATTCAACAAACTCTTGTTCAAACTGCCATCGAGAAAGTTATCCAAAAGGTAGATGATGGTTTTGGCAACATGGTAAACCGCATGAACCAAGATTGGCAATTCGTGGCTGCTCGTCTATACTTATTCGATTTATACAAAGAAGCTGCTATCAACCGCAAATACAAAGCCTTTGGTTATGGCAACTTCACTGATTTAGTAAAAACCTTAGTCGCTGCTGGTCGTTATGCAGACTTTTTCTTAACACAATATACAGAAGCTGAATTAGAAGAACTTGGCGACTATATCAAGCCAAAACGTGACTACTTATTTAACTATGAAGGTATTAAACTATTAGCAGATCGCTATTTAGTGAAAGGCTTCAACAAAGAAATTTACGAACTTCCTCAAGAACGTTTCATGGCTATCGCTATGCACCTAGCTGTCATTGAAGGCGACAAAAAGGTACACTACGCGAAAAAATTCTATGACTTAATGAGCGAGTTAAAGATGACTACTGCTACTCCAACATTGGCTAATGCAGGCACACCATTCCATCAACTAAGCTCTTGCTTTATTTCTGGTGTAGAAGATAATCTATGGTCCATTTACGATGTGAACGCAAAATTCTCCCGTGTGTCTAAACATGGTGGCGCTCTTGGTATTTATCTTGGTAAAGTACGTGCCTTGAACTCCGACATTCGTGGCTATAAAAATTCTTCTGGCGGTGTTATCCCTTGGATTCGTTTGTACAATGACACAGCTGTTGCGGTAGACCAACTAGGTAAACGTAAAGGTGGCGCTACGGTAACACTTGACGTGTGGCATAAAGACTTCTACGAATTTGTTGAACTTCGTACGAACAATGGTGATGACCGTCGTAAAGCGCACGACATCTTCCCTGCTCTATCTGTACCAGATATTTTCATGGAACGTGTTATCAACCGTGAACACTTCACTTTATTCGACCCACATGAAGTATCTCGTGTAATGGGCTTCCAATTAGAAGACTATTACGATGACGATACGAATAAAGCGTTCACAGAAAAATATTTAGCTTGTGAAGCTAGCCCAGATTTACACGGCATCGAAGTAAGTGCTTTGGATATGATGAAAAAAATCATGCGTTCTGCTGTAGAAACTGGTACACCTTTCATTTTCTTCCGAGATACGACGAACCGTGCGAACCCTAATAAGCATGCAGGTATGATTTATGCGTCCAACTTGTGCCATGAAATCGCACAAAACGTTGGTTTCACCGATTTAGATGAAGAAATTATCCAAGACGATGGATCCATCGTGACTCGCACAAAAGCAGGTGACATGGTAACCTGTAACTTGAACTCTATCAACCTAGGTCAAACCTCTGATGAAGAATTGGAAGAAAATATCGCCTTACAAGTCCGTATGTTAGACAACGTTATTACTATCAACCAATTCCCTGTGCCTGAAACACGCGTAACTAGTGAAAAATATCGCGCTATCGGCTTAGGCACTAGCGGTTACCACCACTACTTGGTGAAACATAAAGTACAATGGGAAAGCGATGAGCATTTGGCTGTGGCTGATACATTGTTTGAAAATATTGCCTACGCTGCCATCAAGGCATCCATGGAATTGGCGAAAGAAAAAGGTGCTTACCCTGCTTTCAAAGGTTCTCAATGGGAAACGGGAGAATATTTTGAACGCCGTGGTTACACCTCTGAAAGATGGCAACAACTGCGAGCAGATGTGGCAAAATACGGTATCCGTAACGGTTACTTAATGGCTATCGCTCCAACAGGTAGTACATCCAACATTGCTAACACCACAGCTGGTATCGATCCTATCTTCAAAAAATTCTTCATTGAAGAGAAAAAAGGTAGCTTTACACCAAAAACAGCACCTGATTTGAGCAGCGAAACCATGTGGTTCTACAAAGAAGCCCACACGATTGATCAACAATGGTCTATCAAGGCTTGCGGTATCCGCCAACGCCATATCGACCAAGCACAGTCTTTCAACTTGTATATTACGCCGCAAATGAAAGCAAAAGAAATTCTAGATTTATATGTGGAAGCGTATAAACAAGGCATTAAGACAATTTACTATATCCGTAACCAATCCTTAGAAATGGATGAATGCACTAGTTGTTCCTCCTAATCTTTGGCGGGGTTATATGCAATCAATAAAAGAGCACGGTATACTCCTCACAAACGGTATTTCATAATGTTTGTTCGGAGCACACCGTGCTCTTTTTGTATGTTCTGAATAATACAACTCCCCCGCCAAAGATGTAGGCGGAACGACGTCGTTACTTCGGGGAGGGGCGGATTTGTATTCTGTAAGTAACTATGGTATACTTGACATAGAAACAAGAAGAGCCATCAACGTGTCGTGGCGTTAGGCTCATCTCAAAAGTAGTGAAATGTGATTTGCCTAACGTGTTGAGGTGGTGAGATACCTCTTTACGTTAGGCTTTTCATTGTCTATTTTACAAGATCAATGATTTGAATTGCTAAACTAATAATAGAAATGACTAAAGTAATCTTTTCATATTTTGTCATAGCAACCACCTCCTCCCATAATAGGAAGAGATGAGCCCAACTCACGTTGATGACGCTTCTTTGTCTTTATTATATCACAAATATTTACGATATGTTGATTTTTTAGGCGTTTTATATCATAAAGCTCATGTAGATTTCAATTATAATCGAATCTACGCTAATATCTACTAATGATTTCGAGTATAGTCGAAATGATATACATAAGTGCTGATGATTTCGATTATAGTCGAAATCACTGTTGGAATATACATCTATTTCGAGTATAATAGAATCAATGAAAGTGAGGTGTTAGCCGTGGAATATATTAAACGCCCTAAGTACTTGGCACAAATAGAACCGTTTATTGATAAACCAGTGATTAAAATTCTCACAGGTATGCGTCGTGTGGGGAAGTCTACTTTATTAACAATCATTAAAGATACTATCTTGCAGGAAGTACCTGATGAACAAAAAATTTATATTAATTTTGAATCCTTAGAATTTTTAGAGATAAACACTGCAGCACTACTAGCTAAGCATCTCATAGAAACAACGAAACACTTGGATGGAAAACTCTACTATTTTTTTGACGAGATACAATTAGTCCAAGATTGGGAAAAAGTTGTAAATGGTCTGCGCGTTGATAGAGATTGTGATATCTATATTACTGGCTCCAATTCATCCTTAATCTCTGGCGAGCTTGCTACACTTCTTGCTGGCAGATATGTAGAGTTTGAAATACAACCATTTACATTTGATGAGTTTATAGAAGTATTTCAGGAAAAACATCTAAGTAAGGAAGAGCTATTCACTAAGTTTGTTCAATTAGGTGGTATGCCTACCTTAAAATACTTTAACCTAGAAGAAAATAGTAGTTATAAATATCTAAATGATGTGTATCATACGGTTTTGATTAAAGACGTGTTAACACACAATAAGATTCGCGATGTAGATATTTTCAATCGAATCCTATCATTTACTATACAAAATATAGGGTCCCCTGTTTCGGCAACTAGTATTAAAAAGTATTTAAAGAGCGAGCATCGGGATGTTTCTATTGATACTATCCTGAATTATTTAGACTATTGTCAGCAAGCTTTCATCCTGAAAAAGGTGTCTAGATTCGATACGGTCGGTAAAAAGAATCTTAAAATCGATGAAAAATATTACCTTACGGATCATGGATTTCGGGCTGCTAAGGGGTATTCTAATACGAAAGATATTGAACGAGCCCTGGAAAATATCGTATATATTGAGCTGATTTCTAGAGGATATACCGTAGAAATTGGGAAAGTAAAAGATATGGAAATCGACTTTATCGCCACTAAAGATAAGGAACGAATATACTATCAAGTGTCCTATCTCATGGAAACAGAAGCCACACGACAACGTGAATTTGGCGTCTATGCTCATGTACAAGATAATTACCCTAAGTTTGTTCTCTCCATGGATACCGTTGACTTTAGCCAGGATGGAATCATTCATAAACATGTCATTGATTTTTTGTTGGAGAATACAGAAACAGGAAACGTAATTTAATATAACGTATGCAAAAAGAGACTGTAACAAAATGTACATTTTTACATTTTCGTTACAGTCCTTTTTTATATACCGTATTTCTTCATAAAAAACGCATCTACTTCGTCTATAGTATAAGATCGTGTATTCTTTAACGAATCTATCCCCTTTGCCAATTCCTTGTTTAACTCTTCTTTCGACAAACTAGCTAAGGATAATATTTTGTGCCATTTATTTTCTTTTGATACTATATGTAATTTTTTAGCCAAAAGGCTGCCATTCGCCATGCCTATTACACCTGACCTTTTATATTAAAGTTATCATCTATACTATTACAAAAACACTCTAGTAGCGATTATACATTATTCCCCCCCTTTTAGCCATGTAAATAATTATATGGCTGTACATCACTAGAGATATCCTCACATACTTTTATATAAATTATACTAATTATTTTTCAAATTGATTTAAAGAACTTTAAAGGCCTTTCCTATCATTAACCATTACAATGTTTCTTCCAATGTTTCCACTTTTTATTGAAATGTGCTTCATAATTATTATTCTTAAATAGAGATTTCATCATATTAATTAAATCATCACAGCCTATGCTTGTAGTATCCACATCAAAAACTACATTACCATGTGAATTAACATTAAGCAGTCGTTTTATATCTTGATTTTTAGCATAAAATTCGTCTATTCCAGTGAATATTATAAATGTTTCTATAATTCTTCTCATAGGATTTAACATCATACGCGGCTTACCTGCATGATATAAAAAAGCTAATTCATACCACAATCCATCATATATATTAAAAAAATCATCATTTTTCTTTTTTATATGAACAATACTTATTTCATCATTAATTCTTACCAATTTATAAAAATTATTATATTCATACGGATTATAAGACTGTTCTCTAATATTAATAACATCATATACTAATCCTTGATAAAAGAAGATATTATGTGTCAATAATACAAATATATCTTGACTACTATCCTTTTTTATACTTTTTATTAGTTTATTTAATTGATCCATCATAAAATATTGAACTGTATCATCATTAGAATTCATAGGATCATCAAAAATAATAACCTTTTTTTTATTATAATCCTCGATACTTTGTAATGACTCTAAAAAATATAAAAATGCAATAAGATTTTTTTCCCCTGTCGATAATTCTTCTATCCTCCGTACTTCTCCTTCAGTATTTTTAATTTCATAATATTCTAATTTTTCTGCATCATCCTTTTGCAAAACAAGTTTAAAGTTTGTTAAACCTTCTAACTTTGCATTTATATTATTCACTAACTTTTCGGTACTTTGAGTCTCCCTCACCAATTCTATTATCTTCGCCTCATTCTGGATAATATTGTCTTTGATTATATTAGCTTCATACTTAATCTCTTTAATTTCCTCTTCTAAACTTTCTATAGATATATCTAACTCACACTTCTCTCTTTGAATAACTTTATATTTCTCATCAGAAATATATATTGCAATATGATGTAACTCTAATATATTTCTCGCTTGTATTTTTTCTGCATTTAGATTATCTATCTTATTATTGAAGGCTGTAATATCTTCATTTATCTTATCTATATAAATAGAATAGTCAACTTCTTCTAATAAAATAATCGGATTAATTTTTTCAAACTGATTTTTCTTCTCTAACGCTTCCTTCATTGTTTGAAATCCATTTAATGCTTTTGTAATCTCCCCTCTTAATAATCTAGTTTGAAGACCTATCTTTTCTTTATATGGTTCTTGCAAATCATTAAAGTCAAACTTTATCTTTTGTAGGCTAGAAATAGCCTCACCAATTTTTTCTTTCATGCGATCAACCTCTTTCTTGATCGCTTTTACTTCATCAGCATCAAAATATTTTTTTATAGCTAGATATCTCTCTTCAGAAATTAAATTTCCACAAAACTTACATTTCTCACCTGGCTTATGTAAATGTATTCCTGCCTCTAAATACACATATTCTTCACCCACAGGAAGTTCCACGATAGATTTTTCTTCACTAATCAAACCTAGCACTTTATTAACTTCATTTAAAAAATCTTCCGGCCTTTTAAACAAATCATATGATATCATACCTACTTTATCAGTTATTTCCATATATAAAGTTTCTTTTGCTTCATTTACCTCTGTATCTGATATTATTCTAGCTTCTCCAATTTTGTCTTTTATTGAATTTTTATTATACGTACGATTATCAAGTATTAGTTTCTTATCATACAAGCGACTCATTTCGCTTGCAGCATCTCTTAGAAATCTACCTTCTTTATTATTTAAAGTTACTATTTGATCCTCTAGCTTCTTTTGTTGATTGGCCTTGCTTCCATCAATATTCTTATTAATACTATTTTCTAATGTTTGAAGATTATCTAGTAATATTTTATTTTGAGCATTATATTCTTCTATTTTCTTCTCTATATCTTTATTCTTTTCACCAAGAACAATTGCATTTAATAAACTATTTTCTCCTATAATCGACCCAAACCCTTGAAATGCGCATACTTTTAAACTATCAGAGTTATAATTATCCACTATTACTTTTGTTAACGTTGACTTTCCAGTTCCATTTTTACCATATATAAAGTTCAACTTTTTATCTAAAGATAGCTCATTTGATATAAAAAGTTTTTCATTTGATAAATTAATCTTCATATATCCTCCCTGTAAATTCAGCCATATCTCTTAGAACAAAATAAATTTATTATTACTTTTTCTCTATCAACACCTGATAGAGTTTCATTAACTCTGCTACGCACTCTTCTTCTGTCATTTTTAAGTCAAATCCATAAGCTCGCATCACAGCTCGATTATTATCTCGATGGGCCTCTCTTAATTCAATTGGCATAGTCACTTCATCATATAGCTCTGCCAAGGTGGAATTAGGATATAGTTTTCTAGCCGCTAAAATCTGCTTTGCAGTATTTTCAATGGCTACTCGATGTTGCTCCTGTAATTTTGGCCATGGGAATGTGTTATAAACTACATCCTTAGAATATCTATATCGCATTTCTAATCGACCTGCAAACGCACGCATCCATGCCATATGAACATTAGATGTGACGATACCAAAATCAACTAAATCTGCATTAGGTATAATTAATGTTCCCATTACTGGAATGGTCTCTTTATCCAAAAAACCAATAGGAATATATCGTCTTTTTTCAGAAGATACTCCTGGTATAATTAAATACTGCTCTGGATTTAATTGTTCTCTAAATAATGTAGGTGTTAATGCTAGCTTTTTAGACTCTGCCGTATTTGCAGCTAGTCTTGCCTCTTGACATGCCTTTACTCGTTTTAATACCATCGGCATCTGCTTTAACTCATTCGGTGAACACCCCACTAGCCATAAACAATATCTCTCTTTATTATTAATAAATTCTGTCGCCCCTACCATCCGTTTTATCCATTTTAATGATTGTGGACATTTTTCTTTAAACTCTAAAAATTCATCTGGTTCAATTTTTAAATGATTGTAATCGCATGGTTTATTGGGAGCAACCATCGGCTTTTGTCCAAATAAAGGTTTAGAAATACTTGTTACAACCCCATTAAACCCTGCTACTAAATAAGGGCTAATTTTATCAGCATATGAAGATAGTCCATCTGCATATAACACCTTATTTATATTATTTTGTTTTCCACTAAATCCTATAATTACACAGTGTACTGCTGCACCATCGGTTGATTCACTACTCCATTTAAACGTTCTATGTGCAAAAATGATTTCTACATCCATGGCATATAAAATATTCCACAATAAAGCCACTTGTTCCCCTTGTGTAATGGAATTTGTAGATACAAATGCACATTGTATTCCATCATTTTTCTGTATTAACTCAGCTGATTTAATATACCAAGAAGAAACATAATCTAGTTTTCTATATTTCTTTGAGTACACATTAAATACTTTATCCATATCCTTCTTCTGTGATTCGGATGCATACTTTGATCCTACAAATGGAGGGTTTCCTATGATATATGATATCTGCTCAGCTGGAATCACCATTTCCCAATCCATTTGTAAGGAGTTTCCTTCATGAATATTTGCATTCGTATGAAGTGGTAAGAAGTCCATCTCTTTATGAATAATCGCTTCTGTTTCTTTAAACATCTGGGCCTCTGCAATCCAAATGGCAGTTTTGGCAACAGAAACAGCGAAGTCATTAATTTCGATTCCATAAAATTGTTGAATACTCACCTTAATAGGGTTAAATTCTTCTTCATCAAATCCAAGTACCCCTGTACCAGCTGCATCTGTTATGGTTTCTCGCAAGATATCATTTTCTAATCTTCGTAAAGATAAATAAGATTCTGTTAAAAAGTTACCTGACCCTGCTGCTGGATCAAAAAACGTTTTCGATGCCATCGATTCTTGCAATTGCTTCAGTGCCTTCATCCTAGCCTTGCCAGTTTTTAATGTCATCGCTTCTTTATATTCATTTTTGAATGCATCTAAAAATAATGGATCAATGAGTTTATGAATATTTTCAATACTTGTATAATGCATACCCCCGTGACGTCTTGTTTCCGGATTCAATGTACTTTCAAAGATAGCACCAAATATGGTTGGAGATATTTCACTCCAATCAAAATTACATGCATCTTGCAATATTAGCTGAATGGCTTCTTCTGAGAATTGGGGAATTTCTACAGCATCGCTAAATAAACTACCATTGACATAAGGGAAGTCTAACAAACTTTCAGTTTCATAGGGACTACGATTGCTTTCTGGCGTATCCAAAATACGAAACAAGTCCATCAAAGCGTTACGAACTTGATGAGGTTGGAAATCTTTTAAATAATCATGAAATATATTTTTCTTACCAAATAAACCAGAATCTTCTGCATATAGACAAAACACAAGTTTTACACAGAGCTTATTAATATTATGTAAAATCTCATCTTCTGTTAGAAGTCCATTAATTTTATATTGTTGTAATAAACAATCATATAATCTACCAACTAATTCGCCAGCGCCTTTTGAGATTTCCATCTCTCGTTCTATATGACTACTTTTCACATCTACTAAAAAGTTAAGCCGATAAAAATCAGTCCCTAATTTTTTCAACTCTATAATTTCCACTGAATCATTAGGTCGTTCCATATCTAATACATGAAACTCTTTGAAATTACAACTCACAATCCATCTAGCTCGTTTACTATACGACAAGTTAGCTGCGTACCGTTTTGCTTGCTCTACTGGTGTTAATTCAGTACCATCTGATTGACGAATAGGCGCATGTAAATCCTTCCCTAAACTTTTTTGTTCAATCAGTGTATGTGTTGCGGGAATCATAGCATCAATATAGCTAGTATGCTCCAGTTGCACACGTTCTTCAAAGCAAATCATATCAGCAGGATTTTCCACCCCATACACGGTTTGTAATAATTCCATCCAAAACCTTTGTGTATCCTGCTTTTCATCACCCTTATTTTCCCATTTCTTAGTAAACTCTTTTGCTGCTTTCTCTTGTTGCTTCAGTGTTAATTGCATAATATATCCCTTTATAGAAAACTGCCATCATCTAAATTTTTATATGTAGATATTCTTTTTACTCGCACCCGATTCAATGTATCTCTTTCTTATATCATTGCTTCTATTATATCATATGCGTATCTGATACTAACTCTACTGAAAGCTATTGCGATCCATTTTGCCACTTTTTATTATCTGCTACTATTCTAGTAACAAAGACTACTTTCCTCTTCCTATATCTCTACTATCATGCTATAATAAAGGCGTACTAAATTAACAGGAAACGTATTCTAGCGTAGGGTACACAAAAAAGCACAGGACTGGTACTCCTGTGCTTTTTGCTTGTTATCCGATAAAATAACAATAGGCCAGCCACTATTTACTGTTACTATCTAGCCATTTGCAAATGAAATAACTAATTACATTTGCCATGATAGAAACAATTAACAGGATAACTAAATCAAGCATAAGGTACACCTCCTTCCTGTCACGGAATCGGTATAGTGACACTTTTAGTATAACATAAATATTATGATGTTTATTCGTATTTTCTGCCAATATACTAGATAGAAAAATTTGAAACTTTTATCCCTGTTTAGTATAATAAAAATAATCCCTAAGAGGGCAAAATGTATATTATATAATTGTATTAGTGAATGTCATCTCCTATGTTGACTTTCACCTAGACACATAGGAGATATCTCATGGAAAAGAAACTGATTTTTAATGAACATGGTGACCGTGGCACGCAAAGTATGGTGGGCGGTAATACGACGAATTTACGGGAATGGAATCGTATTAAGTACGATTGGGCGAATACATTGTATCGCACGATGCTGAACAATTTCTGGATTCCTGAAGAAATTTCTTTGAACGAAGATATTAAGCAATTCCCTTATTTAACGGACAGCGAGCGCCGTGCATTTGACAAAATTATTTCCTTCTTAAACTTCTTGGACTCCATTCAAAGCGAGAACTTGCCAAACTTAAGCCGTTATATTACGGCATCTGAGGTAGCTTCTTTGTTGAACATTCAAGCCTTCCAAGAAGAAATTCACGCACAATCCTATTCTTACATTTTGGATACGGTAACAAATCCAATTACTCGTGACCGCATTTATGATGAGTGGCGTACAGATGAACATTTACTAGCTCGTAACCGCTTCATCGCCGACATTTACCAACGTTTTAGCGATGAGCCATCAGAGCACAATTTAATCCGCACTATCATGGCAAACTATATTTTAGAAGGCATCTATTTCTACTCTGGATTTAGCTTCTTCTACACATTGGCACGCCAAGGTAAAATGACTGCAACTTCCACGATTTTTAAATACATCAACCGTGATGAAGTGACTCACTTAGTATTGTTCCAAAACATTATCCGTGAGCTTCGCATCGAACGCCCTGAACTATTCACTCCTGAACTAGAAGCTGAATTGACACAAATGCTTCGTGAAGGTACAGAAAATGAAATCGCTTGGGGGCAATACATTACAGATGACAAAATTCTTGGCATCAACAACACATTGATCGAGCGCTATATCAAATACTTAGCAAACCAACGTGCTGACTCCATCGGCTTGCAACCGTTATATCCAGAGATCAAGGAAAATCCTATGGCTTGGATTGAAAGTTTCTCCAATTTGAACAGCACGAAAACTGACTTCTTTGAAGCAAAAGTTACAAACTATACAAAAGCAGCTGCATTCGATTTCGACGATTTAGAATAAGAACGCCTGTAAGGTTATATATAAAAGCTACACGTAGATATATTCTACTGTGTAGCTTTTTGTTTTCCCTATTCATCTATAAATGAAAGAACTTAATGACTCAGCCTTCTAATATGTAACTAGTAATACATTTACTATACATCATTCAGCTAAAATAGGAACGAAAATTAGCACTAGCCATATATAACTAGTGCTAATATTCTTATATCAGATTACTAACGTGACGTGATTAGTATTTCCAATTAATGCTTCCTCCGAGAGTTGCCCCACGTTTTTGACCAAACCAGCCTTCAACATTAAGCGTAGCACTAAAAGCATCTCTATTGCTACCATATGTAAAGCCAGCTTCTACAAGACCGCTAGAACCACCTAAAGAAGGAGCTAATGTACTTAATCCCTTAACAGTTGCACGTGCCTCACCAGAGAATTCACGTTCATAAGCAACACCTAAATACCATGTATTATGATTGCTCATATGTTTAGAAACTTTATATCCTAAGCGTGTACGAACACTATTCACACTATCGAACGCATATGTTTCACCTAGCCCTTTACCTGTAAGAGTAGCATTTGCCTCTCCTTGATGGCTATAGAATACATTAGCATATACATTGCCTTCTAATTGATTACCATAAGACATTACTTTTCCAAGGCCTAAATGAGCACCATAGTAGCTGTTATGCGCATCATAAGAAGCATGAACATTGCTAGAAGCCGTTACTAACTCATTGCTTTCATAGGTATAATTCGTACGTCCACCACGCACACTAGATTCTACATATACTCCATTATCAAGTGTTGTTTTTCCATACAAACCAACACCATAATATTTTGCATTTCCTTCTGCACGAAGACCAGAATCCAAGTGGCTATCATAACGAGCCCAACCCATTTCTAAGAATGGTCCCCAATATGTTCTTCCTGACTGTTTTCCTAATCCTAAAACAGCATGGGATCCTTTGATATTTGCATAAGATCCTGTTTCCACTTTCATGCGATCATGGTTAATGCCCGCAATAATTTGAGAAGTTCCACTAGTATGAGTTGCAAATGCTTTAGTAATGCTATCTTGACCATTGTTAATAAAGCCAGAAACAGCAGTTCTAGTTTCCACTAAAGATTTAGTTTGTGGCAATACTTTTACAGAAACATTACCAGTAATTGGTTTTGTTGTATCACCTGTACTTGGTACTACTGGTGTTACTGGTTTTGCTGTATCGCCTGTACTTGGTGTTACTGGTGTTACTGGTTTTGTTGCATCACCTGTACTTGGTGTTACCGGCGTTACTGGTTTTGTTGTATCACCTGTGCTTGGTGCTACTGGTGTTACTGGTTTTGTTGTATCACCTGTGCTTGGTGCTACCGGTATTACTGGTTTTGTTGTATCGCCTGTACTTGGTGTTACCGGTTTTGTTGTATCACCTGTACTTGGTGCTACCGGTTTTGTTGTATCACCTGTACTTGGTGTTACTGGCGTTACTGGTTTTGTTGTATCACCTGTACTTGGTGTTACTGGCGTTACTGGTTTTGTTGCATCACCTGTACTTGGTGTTACTGGCGTTACTGGTTTTGTTGCATCACCTGTACTTGGTGTTACCGGTGTTACTGGTTTTGCTGTATCGCCTGTACTTGGTGTTACTGGTTTCGTTGTATCACCTGTACTTGGCGCTACCGGCGTTACCGGTTTTGTTACATCACCTGTGCTTGGTTTTTCTGGAGTTGGAGTTTCCTCAGAAGCAGCTTTCACTACTGCAACAACAGATTTCTTATCATCTCCTGCTTTAGCAGTGATATCATAGCTTAAGGATACACCTTGTTGCAACTTGCCATATTGAACACCTGTTGTGTTCACACCATTGCTATTATAGATAAGGTTAATGCTATCTCCATTATGTAATACTGGAGCTGCACCAGATACGCCTACATTAATTTTTGTGTTAGATACATCTGTGCCATGTGGATCTGTTACTGTAAGGATTGTATCTCCATTCACAGCATTTTCAGGTAAATCAAAGTTATAGTTTTCAAAGTTTGCTAAATGAGATAACGTAATTCCTTTTACTTTATTTACATTTAAAGTATTACCAGATTTAATATCTCCAGTAGAACCGTCTAAGATATAATGGCCGCCCCAAATACCAACTTGTTTGTTAGCAAATGGTTCTGCTTTATTGATATCTACCGTATTACCTGTGGCTTCCACATCACTCATACCACCGATGATGTAGTAGTTACCTGGTTTATTATAATATTTGCGATCAGAGTTTTTTTCAGTAGGCGATACTTCATCTGTATAAATACCATTTGCATCTACGCCATTAATATTATGTTGTTTTTGTTCATTTTTAACTTTGAATACACCAACACCACCTATAATACCGTCATTAATAATCACAGCATTTTTATTGGCTTTATTCGTTGCAGAATATCCTCCTACAATTTGACCTACCGTAGCAGGATCCTTACCTTTTACTAAGGATTTTTCATTTATTCCAGCACCAAGCTGAACCAAATTACCGACTACTTCTTTTGATATTTGTTTAGATCTAATGCCTTTGAATATAGTTTCATCTTCATCTAGCACATTTGCAAATGCACCATATGCCACAGTTGGATATCCATTAATGATAACAACCCTATTATTTTTTAAAGTTCCTTTAGCATTTTTGTTAATGGATATCGCTCCATATAAAGTTTCTAATGTCGCATCACCAAGACTTACTACTTCGTTATCTACTGCATCACCATTTGGCTCGTTATTAGGGTTATCTCCTTCAGCTTTAATTATAGCTGCACCCACAATATCACTATAGTGTCTATCATCACTTTGAATAACAACTTGGTTTTTAGAGGCATTACCGCTACCAGTTACAATCGCTGCCCCTATTATGCCTTTATCAGATTCATTAGGAGCTTTATCCAATGGACTTAACTTATCTATTTTATTATTAACACCTGCTGGTATACTACTTTTATGATAAGCGAATAATTCAAGTACATTTCCAATTGCATGTCCACTTCCATCGACATTAGCCGTAAATGCTTGTTGATCTGTATCATCTATTAATGCTAGATAATTATTTTTAGCACTATTACCTCCACGTGCATTTACAAGTTCAGGACCCCAAGTTGTAGGCTTCGATGTACTTGCTTCGCCATTATCATGCGAATCAAACTCATGAAGTGGATTTACACTCATATCTACCTTAGGTCCTTCAGGACGTTCATACTTCGTTTCTTCTCCACGAGATTGGATGCGGCTTCCGATATCGTCAGTTGTAAACACCATTTTTCCATTAGCATCTCTATACGCAGTAGCCGCATTTAATGTAATTGGTTGAGAGGTACTATTAGCAGTATTTACTAAGTAACTAGTATAGGATGACAAGCTATTAGTTGTCACCTCATCTGTGCTAGTTGTCGCTGGACGACCACTTGTATTTTTACCTACTACAGCAACAACAGATTTTTTGTCATCTCCTGCTTTAGCAGTGATATCATAGCTTAAGGATACACCTTGTTGTAACTTGCCATATTGAACACCTGTTGTGTTCACACCATTGCTATTATAAATAAGATTGATGCTATCTCCATTATGTAATGCTGGGGCTGCACCAGATACACCTACATTAATTTTGGTGTTAGATACATCTGTGCCATGTGGATCTGTTACTGTAAGGATCGTATCTCCATTCACAGCATTTTCTGGTAAATCAAAGTTATAGTTTTCAAAGTTTGCTAAATGCGATAAAGTAATTCCTTTTACTTTATTTACATTCAAGGTATTACCAGATTTAATATCACCAGTAGAACCGTCTAGGATATAATGGCCGCCCCAAATACCAACTTGTTTGTTAGCAAATGGTTCTGCTTTATTAATATCTACCGTATTACCTGTGGCTTCTACATCACTCATACCACCGATGATGTAGTAGTTGCCTGGTTGACGGAAATACTTATAGACTGTGTTATCGTCACCATAAGGAACTTCATCTGTATAAATACCGTTTGTATCTACACCATTAACACTGTGTTTAGATTGTTCATTTTTTACTTTGAACATACCTAGACCACCGATGGATCCTTCACCAATTATGACAGTATTTTTATTAGCTTTATTTGTCGCAGAGAAACCACCTACGATTTGACCCACTGTAGCCGGCTTTCTTCCATCTGCTTGCCATTTATCATCTGGATTAAACCCTAATTGAACTCGGTTTCCAATAACCTCTTTGGATTTCTCTGTTGATGGTTTTCCTTGGAAAAATGATTCTTCTTCGTCTAGAGTAGTAGCATAAGCCCCAAAGGCTGTGACTACTTTACCTGCCCCTAAGGTAACTAAATTATTTTTTAAAGAACCTGTTACAGGAAAAGTACTATAAGCTTTAGCTCCATAAATAATATCAATGTCTTTACCGCCAGCTACGAATACATCATTATCAATGGCGCTGCCATCTCCACCAGCTATTTCAGCACCTATGACATCTCGTAACCGTCCTACGTCACGTAGAATGACACGGTTTTGTATTGCATTTCTAGCACCATTTACAGCTGCAATTTCACTCAAATTATCACCACTGAACATTTCTAAAACATTCAGTCTAGCATTTCCATTCCCACCCATAGGATAATTAACGGTATATACATTCTCAGTTGTTCCATTTTGTAGTGCTACATAATTAAACTCAGCATCTTTATCATGATCACCCTCATCTGGTCCCCAAGTTAATTTATAATAAGGGGAATTCATTGATTGTCGTATCATTGGATTAACACTCATTGCTTCATCTGCGTCTTTATAGTTTGGTCGCGTATATCTTGTCACTGCCCCACGAGATTCAAAACGATCCTCAATGTTAGTAGATCTAAATGCATGCTTACCATCATAACCTTCATAAGGGTCATTTTCACTTAATTTAGCAATTTGCATAGTATTCGCTTTACCATCTACAATATACGTAACTGGTTCTCTTGGATTCGTAATGTAAGAGTCATAATTATGTGCCATGGCAGGTGTTAACAATACGCTCCCAGCTATAGCAGATAAAATGATATAACGAAGTCGTTTTTTTCTCATTTTACAATCTCCCTTTCTGACATTCATTGTAAAAATATATCATTTCTTCATGATATCTTCATAATAGCAAATGTCCCCCCCCGTCAACATTTTTAATGTTTTGTATGTATAAAAAGTACATACAAAAAAGGTCTTCTTTATAAACTTAGATTCTATAAACCTAAGCCAAAAGAAGACCTTCTAATAGATATGTATTACTATGTATGTAACTATGTCAAATAGGATGTAATTGTTACGCTTTCACCAACGCCCGATGGATCAATCCAATCACGAATCCAACACCGCCGAATACAAGCCAGTCCATACCGATGCCATGCATTGGTACTTGTGTAGCAAAGAATTGTCCTAAGCTACCTAAGTCTACGCTCGCTGTTTCTAAGCCAGATACAAGGGCTGTGATGAACGTTGCCCCTACTGTCCAAGCATATACGCATTGGCGACCGTTGAACAACGGATGTAAGAATGCCAACACAATCAATGCGATGGATAATGGATAGAGGAACATCAACACAGGAATGGCTGCGGTAATGATGGTTTTCAATCCAAACATGCCTACGCCGAAAGAAATCAACACGAATAGTACTGCATAGGCTTTATAGGATAAGCCCCCAAATTGTGTGCTAAAGTACTGCGCACAAGAGGTAACAAGTCCGATACTCGTCGTCAAACACGCCAACAATACGATGACTGCCAAGATCATGGCCCCTAAATCGCCAAACAATAAACGAGCAGATTCTGCCAATACAGGTGCCCCCGTATCTAAGATGCCTAACTGCTCTACGCTAGTAGCGCCTAAGCTAGCAATGAAGATGTACACCACGCCTAAACAACCTACAGCGATTAACCCAGCTTTCATAGTGGCACGTGTAATTTCATCACGTGTTTGTGCCCCTGAAAGTGTTACAAATTCGATAACCAAAATACCAAATACGAAAGATGCTAAGGCATCTAATGTGTTATATCCATCTAAGAATCCTTGTAGGAATGCTGTACCGCTAGTAGCGTAGGACTCTGTCGGTGTACCATAGCTGCCTAATGGAGTAATCAAAGATTTAACAATCAATACCACGATGGTTAGTAGCAAGGCTGGTGTTAAGATTTTACCAATGCGATTGACCAATTTTTGCGGATTAATAGAGAGCCACAATGTGACTACGAAGAACCCCACAAGGAACAAGGATAGTGCTGTATCTGAGGCAGCTCCACCTAAGAATGGTTTCACTGCAATTTCATAGGATACAGTCCCCGTACGAGGGATGGCAAAAGCAGGGCCAATGGATAAGTATAATGCCAATGTAAATAGGACCCCAAACACTGGATGCACACGACTTGCCAAACTTTGTACGTTACGGCTGCCGGAGTATCCCATGGCCATAACCCCTAACAATGGTAAACCTACACCAGTTACGATAAACCCTAAGATGGCCCACCACACATTGGTACCTGCATGTTGACCTAAAGTAGCAGGGAAGATTAAGTTACCTGCCCCAAAGAATAAAGCGAACAGCATCAGGCCGATAGCAATATAGGCTCGCCCCGATAGTTGAGTATGATCTGACATAATATCTCCTTTCAAATACATCCCATAATAACAAATATACACTGTATAAAAACACTTCTTATGCTTATTTTTTTATTATATCTAATTATAAGTAAAATAAAAAGCCATTTTCTTTATAGAAAATGGCTTTTTCTATGCTAATTATGCATATACACCCGACCTATAATTGATAGTCAAACTACATCTATTAACTATAACCAAGCATTACTCATTTTTAGTCGCAAGACTCTACATGTACTTTCACATCATAAAAGGTACTACCCCAACCATAATCGGTAGATCGTGAGGCAGTTAATACATTCATTGTATATTCTGAATCATGGGACTGCGATTGCCACCAGACGCCACTACTCACAATAGTCCCCTTTGGCACCGCATCATCAATGACTAAGGCAATCCGCAAGGAACCTCGCTCATTATACATACGCACAAATTCACTGTGCCATACGCCCTTGCGCTGGGCATCATCAGGATGCATACGAGCAACCATCTTTGGTGTATCTTCTTGTATCTCACAAAAGGACGAATCTAGTATACGTGGATCAGCACCATTGATGAGGAAGAACTCCGCTGTATCTCCATGAGCCTCACGATACACAGGATAGGGCTCACACTCTAATGGGTTATATAATTCAATCTTACCCGATGGTGTACCATACTCTAGCTTATACGTACTGGATAGATCCATCTCCACTAGCTCCCCTGCCAAGATTCTATCTTGCACTTCTCTTGAAATCGGAGCATGTCGCACAATATCTTCAATCATCTCCAACTCTGACATAGCAAACACAGGGTCATCGATGCCCATAGTTCTGGCAATACTACAAATGGTATCCCAATTAGAGCGGCTTTCACCTACAGGAGGTATGGCTTGATAACCACAACCAATGGTGTAATGTCCATAGGAATTATAGATATCATTATGCTCTACGGACGTCGTTGCAGGCAGTACAATATCCGCATACTTTGCCGTATCCGTCATAAACCGTTCGTGTACCACCGTGAACAGATCCTCTCGTGCCAATCCTTTGCGCACCACGGTTTGGTCCGGTGAGGTCACCGCAGGATTGCTGGAATATACATAGAGTGCCTTAATCGGTGGCTTGTCCGCCTCTGTTAGCATCGGTCCTAAATGAATCATCGGGTTCAACCGTGTTTCTTTTACCTGAAAGCGCTCCCAGCTAACACGCTTGCCCCCAACAAATTGACTACCCGAGGCACTCGACAAGAGTCCACCTCCTGTATGTAGGTATGCCCCCACCAAGGCAGGCAGTGCCACTACACATCGCACCGTATTCGCTCCATTTCCATAGCGAGATAGTCCACTGCCTAAGCGAATAAATGGCGCCATTGCCTGTCCATAAGCACGAGCAAACTGGATAATCCGTTCCTCTGGTACGCCTGTGATTTGAGCCACTTTCCATGGTGGATATTGAGAAATAACAGTATCGCGGAATCCTTCATAGCCTTGTACATACTGATGAATAAATTCCTCATGTACTAATCCTTCTTCCACAAGCACATAGGCCACACCCAACGCAAAGGCTCCATCTGTACCTGGTCGTATGATAATAACTTCATCTGCTAATTTCGTTGTCTCCGTATAGTACGTATCAATCACCCAAAGCTTGGCACCTCGCTGGCGAGCTATGGTCACATCATGTAGGACATGTACATCCGTAGCCACTGCATTGAGGCTCCACAACACCACACAATCACTGTATTGTATATCTTGTGGACGATTCCCTAGGGTATTCCCCATAAGACTAGCCCAGCCATAACGTTTGGCAGGGGAACAAATCCCCTTATCTTGACGGGTGGCACCAAGTATGGCAAAAAGTGGATCACCTGCACTCTTTTGTAAGATTCCCATGGTCCCTGCATAGGAATAGGGCATAATACTTTCAGAACCGTATGTATGGATACAGTGCTGAAACTGCTGAGCAATTTCCTCTAGTGCTTCGTCCCAAGTAATCGGTTTAAATTGACCGCTTCCCTTAGGACCTATGCGTCGCAAAGGCGTTGTCAGACGTTCCCTATGGTGGACTGTTCGTTCGTAATATTGCATTTTTTGGCACAAAGTCCCCCTCGTGAAACTGTGCGTTTTCATACCTTGTACCCGTTGTAACTGGTCTCCCTCAATGGTCAAGACCAATCCACAGGCATCTGGGCAATCATAAGGACATACTGATGTCCTTGTATGTATGGGCTTCGTCATCATTCATTCCTTACTAGTCATTATCAAAGTCATCAAACAAGTCAAAGTCAACGTCAAAGTCGAAGTCAAAACTATCTCCAGAATTGTAATCATAAGAACTATCAGCCTCTTGTTGATCATATTCTAACTCATCTTCCATAATATCATTGTAGTTGTTATGGAAAAATTGATCCTGTTCTGTTTCGTTTGCACTAGAAAAACCATAATCTTCATCAGCATGCTCTGGCAATACATCCAATTGACTATAATCACGAATCGTCATTGCTTCATACGGGTCCACTGGTCCACGGAGTTCTTCTGAATCTTCCACCTCTACCATATCCATAGCTCGGTTCAAATCCTTTGACGTCCCCTCTTGTTGCACCATGTCCAAGAACTCATCCGAACTCACTTCATTCACCAGCGTATCCATGTCTTCTACCACGGATGTGTCCTTCTGTGGTTCTATAGTTTGTAATTGTCCTCGCCGTAAAAATCGATTCATCCTCTATGCCCCTTTCTCAACCTCTCTTGCATTACTTGTATTGTATCACCTAGCAATGAAATTTTACAATACATCGTTTTATCACCTTTCAAAGGTATGTCTTATATACTAAAAGAACCCCTGAACAGGGGTCCTTTGGTATAGTTTATAGTATAGTTGTATAGTGTTAGTCATATTCAGGATGTTATCACATATAAGGGAGTGTTATGTGATTGGTTCGATGTTACTGTCAGGAGGAATTAGCCTAAAGTAGCACGTAAGAACCACAATTGTTTTTCATAGTAAGCAATGTGGTCTTCCATGATAGCCACTAATCCGAAGTTACCTTCTTCATCAGCTGCTTCGCGGATAGCACGAGCTTCTTTGTTCAACAATTCGAAATCTCCTACTAAGAAGTTGTACACTTGTTCTACGGAGAATTTGTTGCCTGGTTCTTCTTTCAAAGAAGCAATTTCTAAATATTTTGCCACATGCACTACAGGTTCTTCACCTTGCATTTTTACATGCTCAGCTACTGCATCATAATAATCAAATGCTACATCGTAGACTTCTTCTAAATATTTGTGAGCTGGCACAAATTGAGATCCTACTACATTAAAATGGAAATTGTGAAGTTTAATGTTCCAAATTGCTAAGTTTGCAATATATTGATTGACTGCTTGTAAGTTTTTCATACCTGTTTCTCCTTTTCTTTAGTTATTTTGCTAATTATTCTAATTAGCAATTAATAATTATTATTTGTTATGTGTATATCTTAGCATAGTAAATCATAAAATGCAATAGCTTTTCATATAGTTTATCGAAATATTTAAATATAAAAAGTTCCCATTACCTATAACGTAATGAGAACTTGTAGTATATATTATTCACTTTTTTTGATAAACCCTTGTGTAGCGCTATACAAACAAAACCACACAAAGAAACTAGCTCCTGTAATAATCAGATACATAGTATCCGTTAACTCCCCCGAACGATACATCGCCAAGGTATAAAAGAAAGCTGTCATCGTCATCAGAATATAGGACAATACATAGCGCATGCCACGTTCTACATCTTCATCGGTAAACATTTCTTTCTTAAAACGCATCCAGTAAATCCCGCAAAGGGCTAAGCCACCTAGCATATTAGCAGCTAATAAACTCATATCAGCCCGGCCATTAAAGAACCAGCACAAGGCTAAATGATTAATAAACAACATCCATTTAATCATCGTGGTCAAACGGGCTGTCGTAATCGTCTGTTGTGGCTGTGGTTGGTGTTGTTTCCGTTTCTTTCCCTTTCCCATAAAGTCCTCTCTATTTAATCTATACTATGACACTAGAACAATACGTGAGATGTGTAAATTAAGCGTAATGCCAGTAATCCAATCCCAATGGATAACCCAATTAAAATCGTTTTTGCTCGCAATCGTTTCGCAATGAACGCCCCTAATTGACCACCCGCTAAGGCACCAATACCACAAGGAATGGCAATTTCAAAATGAATATGACCACTCAAAAAATGTGTTAAAGTCCCTACTGAGGTAGACATAGCCAAGATAAAATGACTAGTGGCGGTGGCCATATGCGTAGGAAATCCCATGATATAAATGAAAGCCGGCACATGGATCAAGCCTCCGCCGATACCAAATAAGCTAGAAATAAAGCCTACTCCCATGCTAATTAAGATACCTACCACTTTATTATAAGTCAACTCTTCTAATTGCAAGGACTCTTCTTTGCGTTCCCCTTTATTCATATTTTTATAACCAATGAACAAAGACATAATTAGCAAGAAAGAACCAAACCAGAATCGGAATCCACTAGGGTCAAAATATTCCGCTACATGAGCACCGATAATCGACCCTGGGAAGGTGGCAATCCCGAATAGAATTGCTGCGCTATATAATATTTTCTTCTGCCGCACATAGGCAATCGTACCAGAAATGGCATTACATGTTACCGTAAACAAGGATGTACCTACTACCATAGCTGGCGTCCATTCTGGAAAGAAGTAAAGAAATACTGGCACAAAAATCAATCCGCCACCTGCACCAATGATGGTTCCCAATGCGGCTACAACTACGCCTAGCAATACAAAGCCTAATACACTTATCACGTCCATACCTTAGTCCTCCTTCGACAGTTTCGCAAATCGGTCTAACTTGTGTTTTTTGAAGACCGCTTTCATGCCGCGCTTTTCCGCTTTTTTCTCTGCCTTTTTTGCTACTTTTTGCAAGACTTTTTCTGTCCATGCATCGCCATGCTCTTCTGCATAGCGTTCCCATTTAGACAATTTTTTTGCCCACTTGTCTACAGAGGGAGTTTCTTTTTTATGTTTCGACTTATCTTTGCTTTTTTCCTTCTTTTTCTTTTTTTCTTGTTTCACAATGCAGCATTTATCTCGCTCTTCTGGTATAGGAGAATCTTCTGTGCAATGTTTACAACGCTTTTTATGATCTTTTTTTGTCTCTGTTGAGGACTCTATCTCAAACATATCATACAAGTTAGATTTTTTGTTAGTATATTTCGTTAACTCAATGACCGCATCCTCTTCATCGTCTTTAGAGTCGTTATCCTCCCCATCGTCATCATAGTCATGCTCATTAATACGCTTCGTTTCACTGGTATTGCTGAATAAATTCATAAAAGAACTCGATGTTGCTTTCGGTTCAACCTTCTCTACAGGCGTTTCCCCTTGCCAACGCTCAGCCATCACAAAATCTACGCCTAATGCTACACCTACATCATAGCCTTCCACACCTTCATCCGCCATAGCTTCTACTGTTGGTGTCTCTTCTAAGGAAGATATCATATCATACAGATAATGATCTGTTACCATACTTTGGAGCCCACGTAATTCTTCCCATTGTTTTCCCAATAGAGCCAATATATGAGCAAAGTTTTCTAAGTCTTCTACCACTTCCATAGCCATTTCAGGGGACTCCATATGGTGCGCCTCTAAATTCGCCACATATTGCTGTTGTACTTCCTTGCAATGACTATACGCTGTCTGCAAGCCTTGTAACAACTTTTCAATCTGTTCCTGGTCCAATATATATTGTTGCATACTATCCTCCTAGGACGATGTCGTGTCATCCTTCAATTTTCGTTTCCACATAGCTCCTGTGGTAACAATATCTTCTCCAAATCGTTCTTCCAAAGTATCTAGTACTTGTGCTAACCGATCTGGCTCTGTTTCTTCACTCTGAAAGAGCGACTCTTGCTCCACCTCTTGGTGAAAGCCACTGACCGTAATCCCCAATAACCGGAACGGCCCCTGTACATTAAGTTTATTATATAATACACAGGCCGTCTCATACAATACATCTTCTCTATCCGTCTGATAGGATAATCGTTTTTGTCTTGTTTTAGTGGTAAAGTCTGGCAATCGTACTTTGATGGCTATCGTATGTCCTTTAAGTCCTTTCTGGCGCAAACGCTTAGCTACATGATGCGCAAAATATCGCCATTCATTGTCGATTTCCTCTGGGTCCATTAAGTCCCTTTCATAGGTCAGTTCATTACCTACGGATTGCAACTCACGATTCCACTCAATAGGCCGATCATCAATGCCTTTAGACAACAAATACACACGTTCACTTTGATGACCGCAATAGGGTTCTAACTCATGATACGAATCTAACTGTTCAATATCTTGAATCCGATGAAAGCCGCCTCGCTGTAATGCTTGTTCCATATGAGCCCCTACGCCCCACAACCTGCGTACCGGTAAATGTTTAATATGAGCGCTTTCTTGCCCATGAGGAATAATATATAAACCATCTGGCTTTCGTAAATCCGACGCTAGTTTTGCTAAAAACTTATTCGGTCCAATTCCAACAGATGCGACCAAACCCGTTAAGTCCTTAATTTGTTCTTTCACAGCACGGCCCACCGCCATAGGAGACTCATAGAGTTTTCCTAATCCTGAAATATCTAAAAAAGCCTCATCCAAAGAAATGGGCTCTAAATAGGGACTAAACCGATGCAACACATCATGAATTTGATCAGAAATTTCGTGATATCGTTCCATTCGTGGCAATAGATAGATACCATCTGGACATAATTTTCTAGCCTTCCCAATAGGCATAGCAGAACGTACCCCAAATTTCCGTGCTTCATAACTACACGTAGCCACCACACCACGTGAAGAAAGGCCACCCACGATAACTGGGTGACCTTGTAGTTCTGGACGATCATGTTGTTCTACAGATGCAAAGAAAGCATCCATATCTACATGCATAATCCAACGTTTCATATTATTCTGCCACCGCTTGTGGAGCATCCTCAATACGGCAGTATTTGATTTGTGCACAAATGCACTCATCTTTTGTTTTATATAATTCAGGCAAGAATTTAACAAATTCATCAAAAGCTTCTTCATTAATGGAATAGCGTGTCCACAAACCGCTACGCACAGAATTCACAATACCTGCATCAATTAAAATTTTCATGTGATAACTAAGAGTAGATTGAGATAACTCAAAACTAGCCAAAATATCACACGCACATAATTCATTACAAGACAACATGTCTACAATGTGCAATCTTGTTTCATCGCTAAGGGCTTTAAAAATCCCTGCCAATCGTTCGTATGTAACTTCTAACATTCTCATTCTCCTATATGCATTCTATTTGTAACCTTACCTCCTTATTATATACAAATTTCTAAACTAAATCTAATAATTTAAATGAATAAAGGATACTTTTTAGTAATACAACTATATAATTTGAGAAAGATAAAAACGACAAAGCATAGCTTTGTCGTCTTTATGGGAAGTAAAGGATCTAAGATGTGTTCTTAGGAAAGTTTACAAATATAGTCAACACACTCAATTAGTACATCATGTGTTGTTGAAGATTCGAGAGAGGGAGAGGAGCCTTCAACCACAAAACTACTAAAGGAGCTGTTTATTTACATTAGATTTTGCCAACTAAGCCAAGATCTGCTGGGTTCAACGTTTTTTCACCAGGAGTCCATTTCGCTGGGCACACTTCACCATGTTTTGCAACAAATTGGCAAGCTTGTACTTTACGTACTAACTCAGCAGCAGAACGACCTACACCCATGTCACAGATTTCTGCGGCACGAACGATACCTTCTGGGTCTACCACGAAAGAACCGCGATACGCTTGGCCAGACTCTTCAGAGAATGTCTCGAAGAAGTCAGCTAATTCATGTTTAATATCGGATACCATAGTGTATTCGATTTTATTGATTGTAGGAGATGCATCGGACCATGCTTTGTGAACGAACGCAGAGTCAACAGATACGGAGAATACTTCTACGCCCAAATTTTTCAATTCTGCGTATTGATCTTGTAAGTCTGCCAATTCTGTTGGACATACAAATGTGAAGTCTGCTGGATAGAATACAAACACGCTCCATTTACCTTCGATAGTTTTATTGCTCACTTTAATAATTTCTGGTTTACGGAATGCATCTAATTCAAAAGCTGGTAGTTGTTTACCGATGATTGCCATGCTAAATCTCCTTTATTGTTACAACCTATACATAGCACAAACTGAGTATGTGACTATGAAATCAATCTATGTATCTATCATACACTATACTTTTAGAAAAATCAATATAGAATTGTTCTCATTCTCTATACCAATAATGCATAGATTACTTTTCTAACATGGTTTCTAGGATGACAACATCGGTTTGCTTCATCCCTTCACGGGCAATGGTTGCTACCGTTTGCACCGTATGGTCAATGTCTTCTTTTACAATACCTTGGCCTGCTTTAAAGCTATTATCTGTCTTTGCTTGTGTATAGGCTAATAAGGAATTACCAAGGGACATACCAATTTTCATAGCACAAGATGCTTTTGCTCCATCGCAAACCACACCGGATGTGCCTGCTAATGCATTTGATAATGTTTCCCAAACTACTTCCTTGGATTCATTAAGCAAGAATGCTACACCAGCGGCTGTAGCAGAAGCAGCACTCACTACACCGCAATAAGCACTCAAACGACCAATATATTGTTTAATGTATAGAGCTAACACATTGGCTAAGGCTAAAGAACGCAACGTATGGTCACGATCGATACCGTATTCTTTAGCATACATCATAATAGGTACAGATAATGTAATCCCTTGGTTACCACTACCGCAGTTAATCATTACTGGCATAGAACAACCGTCCATGCGTGCATCAGAGCCAGCAGCTGCATAGGCACGAGCTTTATCCGCAATGGAAGAAGAATTGGAAATAATCAATTTACCAATGTTGGAACCATAATTGTTTTTCATACCTTCTTCGGCAATAGCCATATTCAAATCTAATTGTGGTCCTAAAATATCTTCCAACTCTTTCGCATCTACAGTACTAGCAAATTCATAGCAAGAGTCAAAGCACAATTCCATGGAGTGTTTAGCCACTTCTTCTGCAGATAAGGCAATCAATACTTCCCCATCTTTTTCTGCGTAAGAAATAGTGGTATGTGTATTTTGAACAATGACCTTAGATGTATGCTCACCAGCGACGGCAGTGACTTCGATGAATAAGTTTTCTACCCCTTCTGCTAGCTCAATATCACAGTAATCCGCTTCAAATAAACGGTCTGCTTCTACCACTTGTTCATGAGTAAGGTCTTCTAGCACTTCTAGTTCTTTCGCCGCTGTCCCTACTAAGGTGCCTAAAATAAGACTATAATAAATGCCCGTACGACCTTCTGAATTAGGAATGGTCACACTTTTTGCATTCTTAATAATATTGCCGCTTAACCGACCATGAATGTGATCTGGTCGAACTCCTAATAGTTCTGCCGCTTTCGCCGCTGCAAAAGCCAAGGCGATTGGCTCCGTACAACCAAAGGCCGGTTTTACCTCACGTTTTAATAATTCTATGTACTCTGTCATACAAACCTCCTACTTACCTATGTATAAGAACGATACTTTCCACCTCTACTTGAAATGCATCATATCTGTATATATCATATAGTTTCATACACTACTTGTATATTGTATCATACCACATCCACAACCTATACAAGTATATAAATCCGTTATAGGTGCCATAATTTCTTATGTATGCAATACGTCTCTAACGCCTCTATATCAACGTCTACACCCAATCCAGCACCATTAGGTACCTCCACAAACTGTGAAAGTCTCTCTATACTGCAGTTTTTTATTGTACTAATAATAGGCGGTCGAGTCAAATCTCGCTCAAAATAGCGCAACGAATCTGACAAATCTCCCGGCATATAACTATCTCCTAGAGCCGCTAATTGTACATGCATCCATTTGGAAATACTCGATTCCACCATGGATCCAATCCAGTACTGGATGCCATGGTCACGACAATACTGAATGACATTAGCCGTTTCTCGAAGACCACCTAAACGACCCACTTTTACATTGAGTACATCCAACAAGCCATGCGCATGGGCATAGACCAAATCGTCATATCCCAAAATCGATTCATCTAAACATATAGGAGTCGTAATCCCCCATTCGTGAGTTGACTTATATTGATGGTACATTTTTAAACTTTGTATTTGAAAGGGCTCTTCTATACAGGCCAAATGAAACCCCTGTAAGGCCCGCACCTTATCCACATCTTCATAGGTGTAACTTTGATTCGCATCCACCGCTAACATAAGGTCTGGATAGGCTGAACGCACTCGCTGTACTCGTTCATAACCATCCTTAGGGGATACTTTCAGTTTAATACGCTGACACCCTTGTGATACATAAGCAGATACAGTATCTACCAAGGTATCCAAAGGAACCTCACCAATGACAATGCCCGTAGGTACGGTCAGTAGTAAGGATTGCTGTAGCACGTATTCCACTGTATTGACCCCTAAGCGATGGCATTGTAGATGGAGCAAGGCATTTTCCACAGATGCCACAGTCATAGGCATTCCTTCCATCAGCCATTGTTGTGGCAATGTAGTTGTTGTTTCTTGCCCCAACAGGTTTGGTAAATACCTCGTACATAAGGTATCCCAACAAGATGCCGCCGTTTCTTTTGTATAAAAAGGGTCTACGAAGGCCACGCATTCGCCGTAACCTACATAGCCCGCTTCATCTTCCAAACGAACAATGAGAGTATCCCTGACACCGACTTCACCCTTTGCCGTTTTGAAAGTAAACTTCATCGGTAATTGCATATGGTACAGGGCAATATTTGTAATCATAGGACACCTCTCATTTCTATCATATCACTAGTATACACAGTCATTACAGAGACATTCGCTAGTAGTGACGGTTATAGGAAAAATTGTTTTAAAATTTGCCGATACGCCTCTGGTGCTTCCACATGCACATTATGACCCACCTGCGATACGATGCGATGAACATCACTAAAATATTTAGCCCCAATGGCTGTATATTTTGCATCTAGCTCACCGCTAATATAACAAATGGGCATGGTCAACTCCGACAAACGATGACCTACATAAGGCATACTCCCCTGTCCGCTTCCTTTCAAGGTGAACGCCAATGCATGAGGGCTATTGAGCAAGCGCCGCCCTCTAATCTGCTGTTGCACCTTTGTAGGCAAACCTTGTTGTGTCTTGAAAATCTCTAGCTGAGCCCAGGTCTCGCTAAACCACGTGATATCATGTGCACGAATCCGTTCAGCCAGCCCTTGATCGGCTACATAGCGGTCTTGTCGTTCTACTCTATCTTCTATCCCTACAGAGCCACTTTCCAAGACTAGATGCGACACTTCCTGAGGATACTCTAGCGCATATACTAAAGCTAGCCTAGCCCCCATGGAATACCCCATGAGAGCATATCTTTCACCGGCTACGGCATAGATAACCCGATGCAAATCACTGAGCATCTGAGGCAGTTCATAAGGTTTTAATTCCATAGGTCGAGCCGACCTACCATGACCCATACTATCGATACGTATCAGTCGATAACCTTGCACCTCAATGCCATCCCAGGTAGACCCGGATTCGGAAAATCCATGAAAACAAACTAACGGTTTTCCCGTACCCATTACAGTCACCCCATAGTAGTATTCTCCTATGTGGATCTGCATACGTTGCATATCTAAGGTTCGTATATCTTGAATCATCGGTCTCATATTATTGCACCCGATAGACCTTGTGTAACTCACGACTAATTTCTTTAGAGGTAGGCACTTCAATGAGGTGAATCCCCTCTGTACCGATATAGTGTTGCATCGCCTGTTCTAACTCTGCATTCGTAGTGACTTTTACATAGTCTAAGCCATACATGGTGGCTAACCCACTATAATCAATGCCTTGCGGTGTATTGAACAGGTAATCGAAATCATCCGTTCCTTTTTGTGGCAAATATTGGAAAATACCGCCTCCATCATTGTTATGTAAAATGATGGTCAAGTTCATCCCCTGCGTTTTTCCAATAGCTAAACCGTTCATATCGTGAAAGAAACTTAAATCTCCCGTCAGCATCACTGTTGGTTTTCCATTCGTGCTAAGCCCTAACGCCGTAGACACGGTCCCATCGATACCATTGGTGCCACGATTTCCGTACACCATGGCTTGCGATCGTCCAGTGGCCCAGAAATAGTCCATATCACGAATAGACATACTATTCGCCACCAGAAGTTGGCCTTCATCAGACATCATTTGTTGTAGCATATGAATGGTACGACCTTCAAATAGATTCGGTTCCTCTTGAACCTTGTCTAATTGTTCACGGCTGTTGGATTCGATTTGTTGCCATACTCTGACATACTCTATATCCGATACTGTATAGCAACTACATGCTGTGTTAGATTCCTCTAATCTATGTCGATGATTGATATCTGTGATATCCTGTTCCAGTCCAATTTTATAAGAGCTAGCGCCTTCCGCGTCACTCTTATCTAATAATCCCTGCACTGTATCGCCTATTCGACTACCTAGATCCAATATAGCAAATAAGCCACGATAGATCTCCTCTAAGAATACCTCTACACTCGCCATGACATGTATGGTAGTTGTCAAGCTAGGATTCACTACATCTGCATTAGGGCTAACGGTAATATAATCGATGTCCGTCAAGGTCCCCATCCATTGCTGAATCCGTTTTGACACAGGGATTTGTCCCAATTGGATGACCACATCAGGTCGCAACTCTTCCCATCGTTCATGATGAGCCAAGAACGCATCGTAGGTGCTAATCACGCCCTCGTATTGGCGCAAATTAGACAAGGGATCACCGATGACAACAGCGCCAATCCGATCGGCAAAGTCTACGACTGCTTTGGGATTCGTCACAGTAGGACCACCCAAGATGAGCACTTGCTTTCCATTGAGTAACGATGCCAAGGATGCTATCTCCTGATGTTTCACAAGTCGGAATGATTTCGCACTGCGACCTTGTTTAAAATACTCTTCCTCACGATTGGGCACCAAGGGCTCAAACAAAGGTACATTGATGTGTACCGGCCCCAATTTGTGGTCATTCGCTTTCAAATAGGCACGGCGTGCCACTTGACGAGGGTACGTGTAATAGTGACTTTCACTAGGCACAGACAATTCCTCATAATAGTTCACGGCGGTGCCAAAATATTTCTGTTGATCAATCGTCTGCGGTGCCCCCACCTGTTGCAAGGTGTACGGACGGTCGGCGGACAAAATAATCATAGGTACACCGCTGTGCTTGGCTTCCACTACAGCAGGGCCATAATGAGTCAACGCAGACCCCGATGTGCACACCAATACGGCTGGTTCGCCTTGTGCTTTGGCAATGCCCAATGCCATAAACCCAGCAGACCGTTCATCAATATTCATATATGTGTGAAAGCCTCCATGGCTTTGAAAGAGCATCGCTAATGTAGTGGACCGTGAACCAGGACTGAACACCGCATGGCGCACCCCTAATTGGTATAACTCATCTACCAAACTTGCTATATATTCATTCATATCGTATCTCCCATACCAATATGTGGTATTGTACTATATCTAATAGTGACTATCTACTATGTATTATACCATTGTTTTTAGATTCTGTACGTATCCATATGAGTTGCACTGGGTATCTATCTAACACCTAGACGCCCCTATCTCTTTCATAATTAACTGACATACATAGACATGGGTTCATAACAAAAAAAGGAATGCTGATTGCTCAACATTCCTGTTTAACTTCCTGTATCTGTTCAATACATCGGTACGGATTCATCATCCTACCCTATGGCATGCCTAATTGGATCTATACGTGGATGTATCATCCTACAAGGCATCCAATATAGTACCCATTTTGTTGATAGTTTCTTCGTACTCTTCATCGCTATTGGATTCGCTCACAATACCGCATCCTGCATAGGCATAGAGTCGGTTATCCATGATAAGGGCCGACCGAATGGCAACCACTAGAATGCCATCCCCCATGTCTTTCATAAATCCAAAGGGCGCCGCATACATACCGCGCTCATGGGCTTCATACTTTGCCAGTAAATCCATTGCCAACTCTCGTGGCTCGCCCCCTAGGGCTGGTGTAGGGTGTAATAATTGGCCCCATTCGATGAGGGATTTCGTGCGATCCTTAGCGGTGATGATGGTCCGCAAATGGTATAACCGTGAAAGCTCCATAATCCCTGTCTCTCCTACGGTCACATCCTCCGTCACTTGTCGCATCGTATGCACAATACGATCTCGCACAATATTGTGCTCCACCCGATTTTTATGGTCATTTAGGAATCGCTCTTTCGTCCACGCCTTAGGACCAAACTTCGGTGCCGTTCCTGCCAAGGCATAACTTAGAATTTCCTCCCCTCGATGGCGCACGAGAATTTCAGGAGATGCCCCCACAAAGGTACGGCCCTCTTTCTCATACCCAAAAATAAAACAATTCGGATTGTTCTCCACCAAGCGGTCCAATATGCTCACCACATCAAACTTTGTAGGGCTGGTAAACTCTACCTCACGAGAAGAAACCACCTTCGTCATGCGCCCTTCATGAATATCTGTCAAAATAGCATCCATCAAGGTATCCCAATCTTGTTTATCATCACTAGTTTCTGTGAAAATATGGTCTACGCGCTCAATCTTATGGCGCTGTATATCTACGCCCTCCCCTGCATGCAGGTAAAAGGACTCCCCATTTTCTACGATATAGTAATGGGTAAAAGCCACCATTTCATGGCCCATGTTGCTCCATTTTTTATCTTTTACAGTAGGGAAGAAGGTGCCCCCATAAAATACGTACGCATATTGTTCCCTGTCTATATCATCTTGTACCACCGCTAATCGTTTGGCGCCTACCACCACACGATCACTTTGACGATCCACCCAAAAGACCCGTTCTTCCCCCTCGAAATTTAGCCAAAACTCCAAAGGATTGTCTAATTGTAAAGGCTCCTTAATATATTTCATATGACTCCTTATCGTCCCTAATCCCTAAGTAGGGACACGTTATATAGATTCTATTACAATTATATCACACCTGTGAAACTCTAATACAATCCTAGTATGTCATGACGAGTATCATTATTCTAGCCTAGTCATTGAGAACTTAGATGCAAAATATATATAGACACTCAAAAAATATGCATTATTCCATACAAAAAATACATGTTAGGATACCCCAAAATAGAGTATACCTAACATGTATTCCTGTTATAATCTTAGTGTCTATATACCAGGAGATATCCTAGTGATCTATTCTCTAAGTTATTTCTTATTTAGCTTGTAATTTTGCGTAGATATCGTACAACGCTGCTTTTACTTGTTCGTTTTCAGCTGTTAAACGATCTACTGCGCTTTGTAATTCAGCTACTTTAGAGGAGTTCGCTTTTGCACCTTCGCCGCTGCCAAATCCAATTGTAACACCAGCATTGGCCATTGCGCCGTTGCCGTTACCGAAGCTTACACCTGCATGGTACATTAAGTTTTCGCTAGCATAATGAGCTGCACCTAATGCTACAGCAGTTTTGCCACGGTATGTACCAACACCTGCCATTACTTGAGTAGTTTGACCAGGGTTGTATTGTAGAGGTTTCAACGCTGCTAAGGCTGCTGCATTAGCACCTACCACTTTAACATCTTGTTCTACAGTCGTTAAACGAGCTTCATGGTTTTTATCTGTTTCTTGTAAAGCTGCGATGTCTTTATCGTATTTTTCTAGCTTAACAGTAGTTTTATTTAAGCCTTCAAGTTTTGCTCCTAACTCTGTTTTAGCTGCATCTGCTGCTGCTTGAGCTTTTACTGCTTTACCATCTGCTGTAGTTGCTGCTTCTTTAGCTGCATCTGCTGTCTCTTGAGCTTTTACTGCTTTACCATCTGCTGTAGTTGCTGCTGTTTTAGCTGCATCTGCTGTCTCTTGAGCTTTTACTGCTTTACCATCTGCTGTAGATGCTGCTGTTTTAACTGCATCTGCTGTCTCTTGAGCTTTTACTGCTTTACCATCTGCTGTAGCTGCTGCTGTTTTAGCTGCATCTGCTGCCTCTTGAGCTTTTACTGCTTTACCATCTGCTGTAGCTGCTGCTGTTTTAGCTGCATCTGCTGTCTCTTGAGCTTTTACTGCTTTACCATCTGCTGCGTCTGCTGCTTTTTGAGCATTCACTGCTTTAGTATCAAGCTCAACAATATCTTTATTTAACTCTTCAGCTGCTTCACCTAAACCTTTTACAAGTTTTGTAATTGCTTCACCATGTTTATCAAGAGTGTCTTCATTAGCGTCTACTCTACCTTCAAGTGTAGTTACATCTTCATCAAGCTGATTAATAGTTTCTTTATTTTCTTTTACAGCTTCACCTAATTCTATACTTTTTTCTACGATTTCTTTAATATAGCCTGTGTTTTTAGCGATACTTTCAGCATTTGTATTAATACTATCTACATTGTTATTAATAGCTGTTGTATTATCGTTAATTACTTTCTCATGATCTGCTAATTTTTTATTAGCTTCGTCAACTGCAGTAGTGTTTTTATCGATAGCTGCTGTATTCGCATCGATAGCATCACCATTATCTTTAATGTCCTCTTTCATATCTGAGATACTTTTATTGATACCAGAAATAGATTTATCATGTGCTCTATCTGCAGCTTCAAGTTTCTCAAAACGATCATTAGCAGCTTTAATATCAGTGGCAGAGTTATATTTATTTTCTAGATCAGTAACTTTGTTAGTTAATTCTGCATCTTTTGCTTCTAACGCTGTTTTTGCAGCATTAACTTTTTCTTCTGCCTTTGTGCCAGCTTCTGTGATAGCTTCTGTTTTTGCTGTAGTAATTTTGCCTTCTAGTTCTGTTTTTGCAGCATTAACTTTTTCTTCTGCT